>JAEEGL010554164.1_pt1 | contig 175520 bp, 159 predicted proteins | sample 9134231 | NCBI WGS metagenome assembly JAEEGL01 (sample SAMN16246548, study PRJNA631951) | gut metagenome | biome: gut microbiome; feature: rumen; material: fiber-attached | host: Bos | place: Iran: Karaj | collected 2018-10 | reverse complement strand
CTGGAATCTGCCCCAAAAATGGAAATTCCCCCCAAAAGGAGGCCAAAAATTGTATGATTCTCTAAAAATCATCCCAAAAACCCGCGGATATCAGATAATTTTTAATCATACAAATTTCCATTTGTACCACTACGCAGGGAACAATCCGATTAGGTATATTGATCCAGATGGAAGGTTAGAAACACTTAAAGATGGTTCATATGTTTTTTACGCTAAAAAAGATGAAAATGGTAAACCTTTAGAAGAACCTCTTAAAGTTGATAAATCTGTTAAAGTTGTTTGGGGTTTTATAAAAACAAACAAGGGTAACCAAATTCAATGTTATTACAAAAATGATAGAAATAATAAAACTCAATATAACTATGATTGTCATGGTTTAACATTTACAAATGGCACTTTTTGGATTAACAATGATCAAGTTGACATAATATTAAATGATGATGGATATATTAAAACAGATAGCCCTGAAAAAGGAGATGTGCTTATTCAGAGAAATTCAAAAGGAGAAGTAATTCATTCTGCAACTGTAGTTAAATATGATAAAGAGAATAATAAAGTTTTAGTAATAGAAGCAATGGGAAGTTATCAATTTTCTGGGGAGTATGATAGTAGAATTGTTTGGTATACAGTAGATCCTAAATCACATTCTTTTTATAAAAAAGGAACAAATATAGTAGTTGATAATCAACCTAAATCTACTGAGGAATAGAATGAAAAAAGTTTTTTTGTTGTTATTATTTCTGTTTATAAGTTGTAATTTATCTCAAAAAAGTATTTTTAATAAAATTAAAAATACAAAAATAGATACTCAAGTTAATGATAAAACTGTTTTTATAAACTCTGGAACAGCCAGAAAAAGTTTTGAAGTAATAATTAATAATGTTGTTTTCTACGTTGTATATGAAAAAGAAATTCCAATTTATATAGAAACTAATGATTTAAACTTTTTTACTGATGAAGGATTAAATATGGAGTCTACAGTTTCTGAATGTATGATGATAAGTAATAAGATAAAAGTTGAACCTGGAATAGGAATTTATATTTCATTGAATAATAACTGGAGAGTATACATAGATTCTGATGAAAATTCTTTTAAGTTATCTGATAGAGTTAAATATTTCTGCTATCTTGATGATTGTTATAGTAATTCAATGAATCTATCAGAATGGAACGATTATTTAATGAAATCGGATTCAACTATTCCCGAACCTGGACTAAAGGAAACAAATATTTCTATAATTCCAATAGATTAATTTGCAAATTCCTTAGTCACACAAATTGCGATTTGTAGGAATAAGGCATATTCAAAAATCATTTAGAATAAATCGCTATTATTATTCACAATAAAACCAAATTTATAAAATCGCTTACGAATGACAGAAATTTTTTATGAGGGGAGGAATAATTAATTTAAGAGTATTTTAAAATTTTATTAAATCATAGATTTTATGTTATACTAGAATCATGAAAACAGATCTTGATAACTGTTGTTTCAATCGCCCCTATGATGATCAGAGTTATATGAATATTTCATTAGAAACACAGGCTAAATTAATGATACAGACAGTTATTCTTGATTATGCCAAATGGCAGCAGGAACATTTCGATAATATGTTTCTTGAAACTTTTGTAAATCAGGCTGCTGATTATGCAAAGGACAAGGGGAAATAAAAAAATCGCTTAAAGCAGAGCTTTCTGGCTTAAGAAACGAGAAGGGAAAATATATATTTATAGATATACTACAGAAATCGAAATTTATAGATAAAGATTTGGAAAAAAACTAATGCTGTGTTATATTATAAGTGAGGAGGAATCGAATATGTCATATGAAGCTCTAGAAGAACAGATAAGAACATTACCGCAAGAAGCTCTTGAGGTTGTATCTTCATACATTACAAAAATACTCAATGCCTATCAAAACAAAGACTCTGTTGATTTTTCTTTCGTTGATAATATTTTTGGAAGTCTTTCTGATTCAGAAGCAGAAGAATTACGTTCTTGCTGCGGGCTAAAGTTTAAGGAGACTGTATGACATATTACTTAGATTCAAATGTTATTATTGATTTACTTAATGGTAATTCAAAAGTATTAACTGAGTTTAAGAAGGCTTTCCTTTCTGCTTCTGTAAGAATCCCTGATTTAGTTTATTATGAAGTTTTAAGAGGCTTTGAATACACTGATCCAAAAAACAAAAAGACAGATTTTGAAGCATTTTCCGAAAGATGTGGAATAGAATATATGGATCTGGAAACTTTTAAAATTGCCGCAGTCAATTATGCAAACTTAAAAAAACAAGGTATGACAATCGGGGATGATGATATATTAATTGGTTCTCTTGCAATAGAACGAAACGCAATTCTGGTTACAAATAATACCAAACATTTTACTCGACTGAATGGAATTACCCTGGAGAATTGGGCTAAATAATTCCTGTTTTTTGAAATACGAAAGGAAAAATTTGTAAATTCCCTCCGCGCAAAAGAAGATAGTATATCATAAAAACACATAAGATTATTTTTCCTTAACCGGCAAAATATCCGTGTTATAAAACCGCTTTAAAAAAATCACTTTATATATACGTGTTATAAAAACTCGGAGCAAAGGTTCACATTTTGCGGCGCGTGTTTTAGCAGAGCAAAATGTGGTTCTTTGCGGGAGAGTTTTTATAAGTACGCATAGCACATGCAAAACATGGTTCTTTGTGGAAGCATTTTTATGAGTACGCATAGCACATGCGAAATATGATTGTCCTTGGAAGAGTTTTTATAAATACGGACAAAAATGTACTGAAATAATTTAGTTTTATGTGGGATTGATTTTATAAATACATGAGATATAATTCTTTTATAATTTAGTGGAGATTATTTTATGCTTATTACAAACCAAAAGAAAACCATATTAACTACAATTCTTATCCTCTATTTTGCCATATTGTTTTTTTCCTGTACAAAGCCAAAGTATATTTATGTTTGTAATGATGACACTTTTAAGGACAAAATCTTTATAATCATAGAAGGCGATAAATATGACAGAATATCGGATATCTATTTTAGGGCAACTCCCCAGGATCTGACTTTTATATTCGAAACGGTAATCCCCGTTAAAGCAGGCCCTCATGATTATATTGAACTAAAAGGCAAATTAGACAGAAAAAAATTTATAATAAAACATAATGAGCTCCTTGAAAATCTAGCTGGTATGATATTCAGGGAACATCACGAATTATTAGTATTTGATTCTATAAATGGTATAGAGCTTGAGTTTATTGGTGAAAAAGATGACGGTAAATATTTTAAAAACAAAAAAATCATACCTTATGAACAGGAAGGACTGTATCTTGACGGAGTTGTAACCGGTATCTGCGTAAAGGATGACAGAAAAATTGATTTAAGAGTGAAGATGGATGATGATTATGAATTTTACGATACAATCTCTTATTCTTCACAAGGTCTTTCAATAGCACGTACAGATAAAGATGATAAACGAAACAGTACTTCCCGAATTTCTGGAAATTATGATACTGGCTTTAAATCAAATTATACAGAGCTATGTAGACAAAATAAAAAGCTAATAGAAGAAAACCCGGAACTCCAGAAACTGATTGAAGATGATGTAGAAAGACGTAAAAGGCAAAGCTTGTTTAATCCTGATTACGATAAATTTTTTGATTATGACTGCCTCTGCTTCAATAAGAGTAGTGGAAGTGATGGTGAATACGAAACGCAAACTGTTTTTTATACCATCCGTGATGGAGACCATTCTTACGAAACACGAATATTAAAAATGCATAATGTACTGGGCAGCGTTATAGAGGATGTTTTGCGCTCACTTGAGCCAAAAACAGTAGATGCAGTTTCCCCTGTAGATCAGGATTCTTACCTTCTACTGATTTATGACTCTTATACCGACACTACCTGGGCAAATATTTTTGACTATAAAAATTTGAAATATAGTTTAACCAGATAATTATCTACCACAGCACTGCTTGTATTTCTTTCCGCTTCCACATGGACATGGATCGTTTCTTCCAACCTTTGGCATTGTTCTTCTTACTGTGATTGAATCGCCCTGTGAACGCTGGTTTGTAGCGCTTCCCTGAGCCTGTCTTCTTGCCATTGCTCCGCTGAAAGATGATGCAGCACTTCTTTCCATCTGTGCCTGTGCAGCCTGAGCCTGTACTGAACCAGCTGTATTTCCAAAAGAAGAAGTTGCATCTTCGTGCTGTGTGTTGAGGTTTCTGCTTTGAGAAGCGAGCATCTGTTTTCTCTGTTCTGCTGCTTCCGGAGAAAGCTGAATCTTTACCTTGAATACGCGCGACATAACTGTATTTCTGATTGTGTCGAGCATATCATCAAAATATCTGAATCCGTCAATCTTATATTCTGTTAATGGGTTTTTAGAACCGTATGTACGAAGTCCTACTGCTTCTCGTAAGCCTTCCAGTGTTTCAAGCTGATCAAGCCACTTTCTGTCGATAAGCTGGATATACTGATAGCGGATGAACATGTTCAGGTTTTCTTTTCCCGCAAGTGTTTCTTTTTCTGTTATATCATTCTGTAATTCTGCAAGTACTGCTTCGCGGTTTAATCTTTCCGGTGGAAGCATTACGCCGAATGTATTTTTAATCTTGTCTGCAAGTTCGTTTGTAATACCGGTTGTATCTCTTCTTGAATGCTTTGCTTCTTCGTCATATTCATCAAAGAATGCTTCGATTGTTTCTGTTGCGTTATTCATGATTCGTGCAGAAAGATTTTCGTCTGCAAGGATTGTGTCTCTCTGTTCGTAGATTACAGAACGCTGTTCGTTTAATACATCATCATAATCAAGGAGGTGTTTACGGATTTCGAAGTTTCTGTCTTCTACCTTCTGCTGAGCTTTTTCAATTCCCTTGTTGAGCCATGGATGGTCAATTGGTTCACCAGGCTGCATACCGATTCTTTTCATCATGAGCTTCATGCGTTCTCCACCAAAGAGTCGCATCAAGTCGTCGTCCATGGAGATAAAGAATTTTGAACGTCCCGGGTCACCCTGTCGTCCTGAACGACCACGAAGCTGATTGTCGATACGGCGTGATTCATGGCGTTCTGAACCGATTACATAAAGTCCACCGCACTGGCGTACTTCTTCGTAATCCTTTTTCCAGTTTTCTTTTTCTATTGCAAGTGCTGCCTTGTACTGTTCTTCTGTTGCATTTGTTCCGGCTCTCTTTCTTGCCCTGAATTCAGGGTTACCGCCGAGCTTAATATCGGTACCACGACCGGCCATGTTTGTAGCGATTGTTACAGAACCTTTTGCACCGGCTTCTGCAATGATGAGCGCTTCGCGTGCATGGTTTTTAGCATTCAATACTTCGTGTCTGATTCCCTTTCTTGTAAGAAGGCGAGAAAGAAGTTCTGACTTTTCTACGGATACTGTACCAACAAGTACCGGCTGTCCTTTTTCGTGTGCAGCCTGGATTTCTTTTGCAATTGCTTCCCACTTGTCGTCTTCGTTCATGTAAACTTCGTCGTTTTCGTCTTTACGCTGAACAGGAACGTTTGTAGGGATTGCAACTACATCGAGTTTATAGATTTTATTAAATTCTACTGCTTCTGTTGCGGCAGTACCTGTCATTCCGGAAAGCTTGTCGTACATACGGAAGAAGTTCTGGAATGTGATTGTTGCCATTGTGCGGTTGCGCTGTGCAATGCGGATGTGTTCCTTTGCTTCGATAGCCTGATGTAATCCGTCTGAATAACGGCGGCCTTCGAGAACACGTCCTGTAAATTCATCAATAATTTCTACCTTTCCGTCGCGAACAAGATAATCAACATCATTATGGAAAAGCAGGTGAGCTCTTAAAGCCTGTGTAAAGTAGTGTGTAAATTCAAAGTTTTCTTCATCTTCAAGAAAACCGCGGATTAAGTTGTGCTTGTGAAGAATTTCGTTGATGTGGAGCATACCCTTATCTGTAAAGGTAACGCGTTTTGATTTTTCATCGATTTTATAATCACCCTGGATGGCATCCCTCTGCTCAGGAGTCATAAAGCTTTCGTCAGGATAATCATCAGTTTTAGGATCTTTTTCTACTTCTTTTAATTCGCCAACGTATTTATCAACTTCGTGATATTTATATGTATCATCTTCTCCGGCACCGGAAATAATAAGTGGAGTTCTGGCTTCATCAATCAAGATAGAGTCGATTTCGTCCACGATACAGTAATTAAATCCGCGCTGAACCTTGTCGTTAAGGTCAATCTTCATGTTGTCGCGAAGATAGTCAAATCCGAATTCGTTGTTTGTACCGTAAGTAATATCGCAGTTATATGCAGCCTTACGTGCATCGTTATCCATGTCCGAAAGAATTGCACCGACAGTTAAACCAAGATATGCAAAAATAGGACGACGTGAATCGGCATCGCGCTTTGCAAGGTAATCGTTTACTGTTACAACGTGAACGCCTTTTCCTGTTAATGCGTTAAGATAGGCTGGAGCTACGGCAACGAGTGTTTTACCTTCACCAGTCTTCATTTCTGTAATCTTTCCCTGATGCAGGTTGATGGAACCCATAATCTGAACATCAAAAGGTCGTTCACCGATTACACGCCATGAAGCTTCGCGGCAGAGTGCAAATGCTTCTGGTAATATATCATCAAGGGTTTTACCCTGACTAAGTTCTTCTTTGAATCTTTTTGTCTGAAGAGGAAACTCCTCTGGTTTGAGTGATTTTGCCCATTCTTCTTTTGCGTTTACTTTTGCAAGAATAGGTTTGAGGGCTTTTACATCACGGTCATTCTGTGTACCAAATATCGCTGTAAGGATTTTATCAATCAACATTTTTCTTCTTATTCCTTATAAAATGAGTTAAAATATTATATCCAATATTAATAAAATTTACTATATTTATAGTACGATTGACAAGGAAAAAATGAATATTTAAACTATAATCAGTATAAAAAAATATGGTTATGAAGATTAAGAAAAATATGAAAAAGACATTTATTTTAGCAGCAACTTTAATTGCATTTTGTGGGCTTTTCACAATCATCTCGTGCAGCAAAAAAGAAACTATTGAATCTCTTAAAGAAGTAAAACAGTTTGATATTCCCTATGGAAATTTCGAAGAACAGATAAGCGTTGGAGATCTTAATTCAGTCGGTACTGTAAGAAAGGGTATTGCGATGCGCGACGGTTTCTTTTATGTAATAGACGGTGAATCAGAAAAAATCATGGAGCTTATTTCTTATGGTGATTTACTTTCGCTTTATTATTACGAGGATTCCCAGACTGCAGATTTAATCAATAAATCAGAAAGAGTGCCTGAATGTTCGCATAAGACAATCGGTCTTCAGTTTGATTATCCCGGGCAGATTGCAGTTGATTCAAACAAGACGATTTATGTAACCGGAACTTTTATTAAAAAACAGCAGGAAGTTGGACCGGACGGATTACTTTACAGCCAGGGCGTTTTAAAGTTTGACCGCGATGGTACTAACATGGACTACATCGGTCAGCAGGGCCCCGGAGGAAAGCCGTTCCCGTTAATCAAAAATATTTATATCACCCAGAGTGATGAGCTTGTTGTTGTAAGTAATTCAAACGACGGCTTTATTGTTTACTGGATCGGTAAAAACGGATTTCCAAAATACACTGTAAACATCAATGCTTCGAACATTCCGAAGTTTAAAAATCCGGATATTAAAAACGAGATTTATGCCACAATTTCGAATGTAATTCCTTCTCAGACTGATTATAAGCTTTATGTATACGTTGATTATTATTCTACATTTGTGGACGACGATTCTATGGTTCAGTCGGGTGTAAATTATCTTCAGTCGCTTTTGTACCCGCTTGACTGTATAAAAGAAACTTATGATGATTCAGTTTCTATTCCGCCATACGAAGAATCTGTTGTTGTAGATTACAGTAAGCTTACATACCGCATCCCTTATGATTTTATGGGTGTTACTGCGAACGGCTGGAAATATTTTATCATCAAAAATCAGGATGGATTTAATATCGAAATGATTCAGAATGAAAGTCAGAAAATTCTCCGCCGTCACCTTGATGTAAATCAGCAGAATAATCTTTATTACGATATGCATCTTTCTCCGGAAGGAATCATAACTGCTTTGTATCTTGATAAGGATACTGCCCGCGTTGTCTGGTACAGAACCGACAGCCTTATTGATGCAATCTTGAATAACTAGGACATTAAAAGGGGGAGGCATATGTTTGAACAGATAGAAGAAACAAGACCGGATGGAGAACAGCCTCTCAAATTTTATTACAATCGCGAAGAACGTGTAAAAAAAGCTTCCAGTCAGGTTCAGGATTATTATAATGGTGGAATGCGTCCTGTTAAGGGAATAAGGGCTTTGTTTTATAAGGGAAATAAATTTATCCTTATTGCCCTTGTTTTTTTTGTAGCCGTTACATGGATTTATACCGGAATAAATAAAAATGTTTCTTATGCAAAGATAAACGATGTTTCGTTCGATGTTCAGGCTTTTGTTTACGAAAAAGAAGTTTATACGAACATAAAAATTCATAATAAAAAAGCTGATGAAAAAACTCCTCCCGTAAAAATTGATGCTCTGGTAAGCTTTATAAATTCCGATAATGAAATACAGGATGCTTCGGAACTTTCTCTGGTTTATAAAAATGGCGAAGAATATTTACGGACAAAAACCACTGATTATGATATAATCAGAGTAAATATTAAGGTAACAATTGATGACCAGACCAGGGAACTTTCGACCCTTGTGTCCAGATTATAAAGTAAGTTTAATAAGGAGTTTTTTATGATGCAGTTCTATTTTCTTTCGGTTATTCTGAACATTGCTTCGGGATTAATTCTGATTAAATCTCTTGCTAAAAAAGAAGCTGAACCTCTGGATTCTGTCGAAGGTGAAGAAACAAAAAAATCAGGTTTTATAGATAAAATTAAAGATAAGATGGATGGCCTTGAAGTTTTACAAAGTCCTACATTTGTTCTTGTTGTAGCAGTACTTTCGCTGTTTACAGGAGTTATAAAACTTTTTAAGGTTGCAGGCGGAAGTCCTGTTATCTTTGGTGATTTCTTTCCGGCAGTAACAGGAATCCTTGCTTCTTTAACACTGCTTCTTTCTCTTTACATGAGTAAGGGGGCATCTGGAATCAAGCTTCCAAAAGTGCTCGAAACAATCTTTGTAGAAAAATCTTACCTTGTTGGATTTGTCTGCCTGATTATTGCACTTCTTCATTTTATTATGCCTGGCGTAATATTCTTTTAATATAAGGTACGGGGCTTAAAATGAGTCGTTCAATAGCATGCATTGATTACAGAGACGGAAAAATCTTTATTGCCAAACGTGCTCAAAAAGGAGACATGGGTGGTAAGTGGGAATTTCCCGGTGGAAAAATCGAAGATGGCGAAGATTTTGAAACTGCAATCAAAAGAGAAATGCTTGAAGAATTTGGTGTGGATGTAAAGGTTCACGAAAAAATTACGGAGGGAACTTTTTTTCATAAGGGAAAGAAATGTTCTCTGTTTGTATTTTTTACTGAATTTTCGGAAGACGGAATTAAAAAGCCTTTTGTCCTCACAGAACATACTGAATATAAATGGGTTGAACCCGAAGAAATCAATAAGCTGGATTTTGTTGATTCTGATTTATCGATTTTTCCGGAGGTTCTAAAAAGTATAAAAAAATGAAAAAGCTGATTAAATTATTTACATGTGTTTTTATAGTTTTATTCTGTGTTACTTCATGTAATAAAAATAAAATAACTGTACTCGAGTTTGATAATTCTGAACCGCTTGCTCTTGCTCCCGACGTAAGATGGGCTTTAGTGATTGCACCTTATGCCGCATATTACGAAAAAACAGACTGGAATTCCGAAGTAAAGGGATACAGCAGAAGGGGACAGATCTTACAGGTTTTGAGCCGTGCGGAAGATAAAGATGATAACGAATGGTACAGATTCGAAACAGGCTGGCTTCCTTCTTCTACGATTACAGTTTACAGTAACCGTTTAAAAGCTCAGCGTGCTGCAGAAGAATTAAAAGAAAAAGAATAGGGTTATAAAATCATGAGTCTGATAATTGCCGAAATCGGGACTTCGCACGAAGGTTCAATCGAAAAAGCAAAGGAACTCGTAGATACTGCTGCTTCTTCCGGGGCAGATTGTATTAAATTCCAGTGGGTTTATGCAGACGAAATTCTCCACCCAGATACTGGAATTGTAAAGCTTCCTACAGGAAACATCAGACTTTACGACCGTTTTAAACAGCTTGAATGTAAAGCTGACTTTTATAAAAAAATGTCTGATTACGTTCATTCAAAAAAATGTAAATTCTGCTGCTCACCATTCGGTTTAAAAAGCTTAAAGGAACTTCTTGCGCTTAAACCCGATTACGTAAAGATTGCTTCTCCGGAACTCAATCACTATAAGATGCTTGAATGTCTTAGAGATTACCGTGCAGCTCAGAAAGAAAAAGTTCCCGTAATTCTTTCGAGTGGAGTTTCTACCTTAAGCGATATAGAAAAAGCGCTTGATATATTAGGCACGGAAAATGTTTCTCTTTTACACTGCATAACAAGTTATCCGGCTGTAGAAGAAGAGTATAACCTTAAGCTCATAACGAACCTTAAAAATATATTCGGAGTTGAATGCGGAGTAAGTGATCACAGCCTGGACCCGATTCTTGTTCCATCTCTTTCGATTGCCGCAGGCGGAACAATTATCGAAAAGCACATAACCTTAAGCCGGAAGACAGAAGGCCTTGATGACCCTGTTGCTCTGGAAGGTGAACAGTTTGCAATGATGGTTCATGTAATTCATCAGAGCGAAGTAACTTTACGCCATTATGGAAAAGAGACAGGAATACAAAGAATTATAGATCAGCTTTCTGAACAGTTTGGAAAAGAAAAGGTATTAAAAGTTTTGGGAGACGGAATTAAAAGACTTGCTTCCGGAGAAAAAGAAAATTATGGCCGTACAAACAGAAGCCTTCACTTTATGCACGATATGAAAAAAGGCGAAAAGATAAAAAAAGGTGATGTTGAAATTTTACGAACGGAAAAGATTCTTACTCCGGGGATTTCTCCCGAATATTATGATCTGATTCAGGGGGCTGTTTTAGCTCAGGATGTAAAATCCGGCGCCGGAGTCAGACTGGAGAATTTCTTAGGAAAATAATATGGATTCAAAAACATTATCGGAAATAGACTTTTACCGGATTCGGGACGAGGTTGCGGCCTTTTGCATGTCCGAAGAAGGAAAAGATGATTTCTTACAAAGACAGCCTTTAACTAAATACGCAGAAATCGAACAGTTAAAGAATACAAGCCGCGAGTGGATGATTTATCTTTCGGCTTCTACCAAAAACGGAATTTCGGGATGGGGAACAGTAAAGCCTTTGTTTGCCGTAATAAGGACAAAAGGGGCTTCCCTTACGCTCGAAAATGTTCATTCACTCGGGCAGTTTATAAAAAGCATAAATAATTTTAAAAAATGCACAGAGATTCATAAGGTAAAGCTTTCGTTAAAATATCTTCCATCTCAGGCAGATTTACTTCCAGATTTGAGCGATGCAGAAAAAAAGATTTTCCGCGTAATCAGTCCGGACGGGCAGCTCAGAGATTTACCGGAAATTGTAGCCATAAGAAAACAGATGGCAAACCTCAATTCCAAAATCAAAACTATAATGCAGGGCTTTACTTCGGACCAGAAGCTTTCGGGCATACTCGAATCTACAGTTCCTGTATTAAGAAACGGGAGACAGGTTTTAGCGGTAAAAGCAAGCCAGCAGAACAGGATTCCCGGAATCATACACGAAGTTTCTCAGACTGCACAGACGGTTTACATCGAGCCCGAAGAAGCAGTTTTATGCAGTAACGAACTTATTCAAAAAGAATTTGAACTTGCAGCTGCAATCAAAAAAATCCTTCTGGAATTAACACAGAGTCTTGAGCCTTCAATCCCAGATTTTAAAAAGGCTCTGCCGGTAATGATTTTTTTAGACCAGACACTGGCAGCCGCAAGATGGGGGGCACAGAATAACTGCATTTTTATAGAAACTGCTCAGAATGAAGCGCCATTACTTCTTGGAGCAAGGCATCCTCTTTTAAAAGAAAAAGCAGTCCCGATCGACATCCGTTTTATGGAGCAGAAGAGGGTATTGATTATTACAGGACCGAATACCGGAGGAAAGACCGTCAGTTTAAAAACTTTTGCTCTTTTTTCTGTTATGAATCAGGCGGGATTACCGGTTCCTGCATCAGAAGGTTCAAGGCTTCCTGTTTTTACAGACGTATTTGCAGATATTGGTGATGATCAGTCTTTAGACCAGAATCTTTCTACATTCAGCGGTCACATGAAAAACATTGCAGAAGCCGTTCAGAAAGCTGGACCAAAAACACTTGTTTTACTTGACGAACTTGGTAGCGGAACAGATCCACAGGAAGGAACTGCGATTGCGATGTCCGTGCTCGACGACCTTATTAAAAAGAAGGCCTTTGTTCTTGTTACAACCCACATGGGAGTTTTAAAGAACTACGGATATACAAACGAGTTTTGTGTAAACGCTTCTGTAGAATTTAATCAGGATACGCTTTCTCCTTCTTACAGGCTTTTAATGGGAATCCCCGGCGAAAGTCATGCGCTTGATATTGCAGAAAAAAACGGGCTTCCACAGAATATCTGTAAAGCGGCAAGAAATTATATTGCAACAGAGCAGGCCGATGTTTCTGCTTTAATCCGCGGGTTAAACAGAAAGCACGTGGAATTGAATAAGATTCAGAAAGAAGCAGAGCAGAAGGAAAAAGATTATAAAGATAAGTTTGAAAGATTAAAGGTTAAGGAACTTGAATTAAGGCGCAAAGAAAACGATTTGAAAAAAGGAAAGCAGCAGGAATTAAATGATTTTCTTATTCATTCACGCCGTCAGCTCGAAAACCTTGTTCGTACGCTTAAGGAAGGCGAAATCACACGTGAAAAAACGCTTGGTGTAAAAAAGTTTATTTCGGAACTCGAAGAGCGCACAGAATATCTTGAAAAAAAGACCGAAGCAGAAGATGAAAAACTGATTCGTGAAAAAGAAGAGTTTGAAAAAACTTTGAAAAAGCATCCTGCAAGTAACAAAAAGACCAAAAAGAAGATGAGTAACGCTGAGGCTCTTGCTTCTGCTACAACGAACGAAGAGTTTTATAAATTCCAGAAGGCGCGGGGCGAAGCAGAAGAGGAAGAACTTGTTTTTGAAGAAGGGGCGTGGGTTATTTCTGCTTCTACACAGACAAAGGGTGTTCTTGTAAAGGAAGAAAAAAAGGGACTCTGGCTTGTTCAGTTTGGAAGCTTAAAGATGTCTGTAAAACAGAAAGATCTTGTTCTTATAAAACCCGAAAAGGAATATAAACCTTCTATTTCGATTGACCTTGTAAATAGGGAAGAAGACGGGGTAGTGGACAAAAAAAGTCAGACACCGGTTTTTGAACTCCGTCTTTTAGGAATGCATGTGGATGAAGCAATCAGAACACTCGAAAAGCAGATTGATTTATGCCTTTTGAACAATTTTACCTCGTTCAGTGTAATCCACGGAAAAGGAGACGGAATCTTACAGCAGGCTGTTCAGGATTATCTTTCGCACGTCCCTGCAGTAAAAGACTTTTCTTTCGCACCTCCTGAAGATGGCGGCACCGGTAAAACATACGTAAAATTGAATTAGCGGGATATATAGTAGGTGATTTATGGATTTTAAAAAAGTAGAAGAAGTCAAGAATAAAATAGAAGAAGTCAAGAATAAAAGTTTCTGGAACAGCTTAAAGATGAAAATTGCGTTTATATTAGTTTTTGGGCTTCCGATAGTTTTATTTCTTGATACATTCTTTTCACGATTGAATAATGACAAACTTCAATACTCGGGTGAAATACTCGAACTGGCATCTTCAATAAATCCTGTTGTTACAAAAAATGCAGTTTTTCAGCAGAAGTCTTCTAAATATGCAGAAAAACATAAAATCGGAAGAACTAAAGGAATAATTTATTCCGATAGTTTTGTTTACCTCGAAGAAGATAATTCAACCGTAACCGTTCAATGGCATAAATATAATAATGAAGATTTTTTGATTGATAAAATTTCTTTTGATTATAAAAATAAGGAAAAAAATAAACGTTCTCGTTCCTTTAATTAAAAAATAAAACCCAAAATCCCTCTAACCCCCTTGACCAAGTAAGCGTAATTTAGTATATTCAATTAAATTATTCCCCGATTGTGTAATGGTAGCACTTCAGATTCTGGTTCTGACTGTGGGGGTTCGAATCCTCCTTGGGGAACTTCAAGCTGAACTATCAAGTTCAGCTTTTTTATTTTTTTTTGGCCCCTTCGAATATCGGTTTAGTTCATCACCCTCTCAAGGTGGAGAGACGGGTTCGACTCCCGTAGGGGCTATCTTGAGACAGAAAGCATTGGCTCCCGCAAGGGAGCTGATTTATTTTAACTTAATATGGGGCCGGAAAATGAAGATGCAATGTACAGGCCCCATCGAACATCGGTCTAGTGAGGGACCCTCTCAATTATCAAATAGCAAAATCGTTAAAAAAAATTGCGAAAACTTGGAGCAATTTTTTAGATTTTAATATAAAAAATTAGAGAGACGGGTGGTTGTTTATATTTATAATAAAATTTTTTGTTTCCTATTGGATCCATCTTGAAAAAGAAACCAGCCTGATTCTACTTCATTTGTTGCAAATTTTAATATTTACAAAATAATATAACTATGATAAAATGCAATTAGTTCGAGAGGGAAAAAAGTAGTCTTTTCTATATTTGTTATCACCAAATTCTTTTATTTCTCGTCTAAAATGTTTTTATTTTCAAATTTTTTTTAAATAAGGAGAAAGAAAATGAAAAAAGTAATAATTATATTTTACTTATCAATAACACTTTTGAATCTGTCTTGTTATTTTAAGGCAGAAGAAAATGTTCCTAGAACTGTCGAAATTCAATCTGTTCAAGATGAAGTTTCTTTACTAACAGAAACAAAAGAGTTGGATTTATTGAATAAATCTAGTGAAGAAATCGTTGATTGGAAATTAAGTCGTGAATTTGCAGAATTTACATTAGTGGGATTAATGAGTGATAATTCCTTTCCACAAGATTCATCTATTTGGGATTATCCAATTGCTATATATGATGCAAAAGGGCAAATAAAGTATTATGAATATAGAATTATGTCTCAAGATAGGACCGTGGGGGCAATAACGTGTAATGCAAATGAAAAACAGGGACTACCAATAGCATATATTATTCATACTGAAGGTTATGCGGATGAAATCGAAAAGTTATATAATAAAGGAAATTTTTCAAACAATAATCTTCCAAGAATTATAGATAATGGTTATCCAGAAGTACTAGTGGCAGCTTCAAAAATAAAAAGAAATGGTGAAATTGAGTTTGATAAAGTTTTTGATTTAATTAATGGAGATGAAATTAACAAAATTGAAGAACCTGTAGTTTTTGATGATTATATAAAAGAGAATCCAGATTTTTTTTCAGATGCTCAAATTAAAGAGATTAGACGTGTAATAAAAGAGTATGAAGAAGAAATAGCTGCTATTTGGTCTGAGGCAAAGAAAAATCAAGGTAATATTATAACGCGTGGATGGGGAGGTAATTCGGGTTCTTCACATATGGATGATAAAAAACAAAAAGTTATGACAGAGACAGAATTTAATAGTAAGTATTCTACACATCGCTATGGTAAGTCTTATTATACATGTGGTGGAAGTACAGCTGGTTATATATTAGATACATTGGCATTAAAAGGGCTTGGAAATGTATCTGAAAAATGGCTCAAGATGTCTAATGCTTATAACTTGCCTTATTATGAACAATCTGAATGTATTATGCATTTAATAGATATAATGGAAATGGTTCCGTTTTATTTTAACCAGGATAATAAGGTTTTAAATCAAAAAGAAGTTGATTATCGATTGGTAGATGGATGGATTACATGGCCATGTAATATAGGAAATGCAATACGTATGTATTCTGATTATGATGTAAGTTATACTTGTGGTATTCCTAAAAAATCAATAGATAATGGAGTACCTGGAATAAGTTTAAGAGTAGGTATAGATTCTTTACATTATAGGAATGTAGTTGCTTATGAAACTCGTGGTTGGTGGATATTTAAATGGGATTATGAGTTAATCAGAGATTTAAATAATATAGATGATGGAAATTGGGAAGCTTGGAATCCCCTTTATCATTGGATGTCTTGGAATGTAGTTCATAAATAAGTGAGGTTTCTTTATGAAAAATAAGTTAATAGCCATATGTATAGTATTAATATCTTTATCTATATTGGGATGCCCCTTACCTTCACCAGGTTATGGGTATAAAAATATTGGAAATTATCCTGAATGGGTAACAGAATGTACAATTTCTGATGCTTTTTTACCAGATGATGATATTAAGACTTATTTTGATGTTTCAGAGGCTCCTGATTTTTCTGGGTATAATTCTACTTGCAATTTCCAGTTCTATAATTATTTTATGGATTTGTTTTTAGTTTTTTCTGAAGATGTTAAAAATTTGAATTTTTTATCTTTTGGTGGAACTCATAAACAAGATGATGGATTGATTATGATTACACAGACTGATGAAAATATTTTTGAGTATGATTGTAATTTTAAATCTGCTTTATCTCAAGAAGATTACAATATGGATATTGATGGATTTTATAAAATTAAACATGTTCGATTTGAAAGAGATAATAATCATAATGGATATAATTTATATCTTAAAGTATTAAATAGACAGGTTAATCCAAATGAAATTAAAGAATTGGGACCATATCATTTTTCAAAGCAATAGATGGCATATATTATTAATAACTTTTCTAACAATATTTTTAGTATCTTGTAATAATTCTATTAGAAAAGTTGATTTAACAATTATTTCTGAAGGTAATATTTTTTGGAATGAACATGTTAAGGTATCTGTTCATAATGAGCAATTAGATTCTAGTAATTTAATATGGTATTTGAATGATAAAGAGGTTTTATGTTCATCATCAGACTTTTCATTTAATACTGGTATTGAAGAAAAGAGATATATTGTAAAAGTAAAATATAAAGATAATAAGAACTGTTATGAATCTAATAATTTATATATTTATAATACAAAACATTATGAATTATTGAAATCTTGTTATGATTTCATTGATAAATATCATGTTGAAACATCCATTTCGGTCAGTGTAAAAACTAAAAATGATATATTCTCTTTTTGCAATGGATATACATCTTTACAAAGTAAACTTAGTTGTACAGAGAATAATTCTTTTTTTTATTATAGTATAACAAAAACTTTTATTTCTGCTTTGATTTGTAACTTAATAGAAAAAGGTTTTATTTCTTTTGAAACGAAAATATCTGATATTTTTGATAAAACTATGTTTAATGGTGAAACTATTAATGTGAATTCTACAATATGGCAATTATTATGTCATCGTAGTGGGATTGGAGAATATACCTCAAATTATAAAATTTTTTTAAATAATCCCTTTGTTTCAGAAGAGTGGAATCCTTTAAGAATTTTAGATTTTGTTGAAATATCTTCACTAAATGAAAATGCTTATGTATATTCAACGGCTAATTATGTTATTCTTGGTATGATTGCAGAAAAAGTAACTAATAAAAAATTAAATGTACTATTAAAAGAACATTTTTTAGATGACTTATCTTTAAACACTGTTAAACTTTCTCCACAGGACACGATTAATTATTCATTATTGGCTCATCCTCATGTTCTTCCGAATACAGAATTTAACACCAATAATATACAAACAACTATTGATATAACAAGTCTTTTTCAAGTACCTGTTATGGAACTTATAGGTATGTCTTCATGGGCCGGGGGAGGACTTGTGGGGACTTCTCGCGATGGGGCTGTATGGATTTATGAATTATTCAGTAAAGAAGGTACCGCAGTTTCTAATGATGTTAGACAATTAATTTTAGAATCAACTGAAAATTCTTATAAAGGTTGTGAAGAATTATTAAGTTTCGGAATTTGTGGAAGAAGAATATTTTATGATGATGTTTTCTTTGTAGGAAGTTATGGGCGTTCAGTAGGAAGCAATAATTTAGCTTTTTATAATTATAATAAAGATGTAGGATTTTGTATTTTGACATCTAGTAATTCTGATAAGAATGGAAATCCTGATGTTTATGAACTTTTATGTAGATTATATGATAAACTTTAAAAATTCTTTTTATACTTTTTTTCTATTTTTTTTGTTATTATCATGTGACAATACAGTTTCTGTAAGAAGAACAATTGTAAGTAATAACGTTCATGAGAAAGTAAAACTAAATTATCTAGTATATCTTGCCGCAGATAATGAATTAGAGCAATTTGCAATTCAAAATATACAGGAAATGAAAAATGTTGGATCAAATGAGAATTTAAATATACTTGTTTTGTTTGACCGTTCTCCAGGTTTTGATTCAAGTCACGGAAATTGGACAAGTACAAAACTCTTCTTAATTACAAGAGGAAAAAATGATTTTATGGAAGATGAGATTTTTGATTTTGGTGAACTTGATATGAAATCAAAAGGAACATTAGATTTTTTTTTAACATTTATCCAAAATTATTTTCCAGCTGATAAAACGATATTAACATTGTGGTCTCATGGTTTTGGAATCTATCCAGAAGCAAACCTGATTTATAAAAATAATTTCCATAGAAGCTTAATTAGCGATTATACAACAGATTATGCAATTAATAACTCATTAGCTATTCAAGATTTATCAGAAATATTAAAAAAACATAGTATAAATGTTTTACATTTTGATGCTTGTAATATGGCTATGCTTGAAATAGCCTGGGAATTATCTGAATATATTGATTATATCGTTTTTTCACAGTTACAGATTCCATCAAAAGGTATGGATTATGAAAGTCTTTTGTCTAGTATTAGTGATTTTAAAAATGAATCACTTGAAGAGTTAGTTATCTCTTATCCAAATTTTTTTTATAATAAATATAAGGAAACTGAATATCAATTTTCATTAAGCGCCATTTCAATGAAAAGATTTAAAGAGTTTAAAAAACAGTTTATTTTTCTATGTGATTTTTTGTATGAGCTTTCAGAAGAACAATTAATGCAATTATTTGATATACGAAAAAAAATGTTACCATTTTTAATAAATTATGAAGAATATATAGATTTTATTTCATTTCTTGACATATGTTTAAAACAAGATTTATTTTCAGATGACTTATTACTTTATTTTGCTCAAACAAGAAGATGTATATTAGATTCAATCGTTTCTGAAAGTCATTCTTTTAATATTGAAAATATATATGGTATATTATTTAATTATCCAACAACAATAGATCAAATAACAAATTATAATTGTTCAAATTATCCATTGTTAAAAATTTATACAGAAACCAAATTAAATGATTTTATATTAAGATGTTTCCCAAACAACTTTTAAATTTATAAAATTCAAAATTTATTTAACTGTTTTATTTTTTCTCTATTCGTTGTATCATAAAATGTCGATATTTATAGAATATGAGTGATAACGATAACAAGAATGCATTTGATAAACTCGTTGCCGGATTAAGTTCTGCAGACCGTAATGCCATGCTCCGTCGTATCCGCGAAAGCACAATGCAGACTGTTCAGATTGTAACACCGGACCCTGATTCAAATGACCAGTATCAGACATTAAAAGTTAAGCTCCAGAATGAATCCTTTTTTTACAGAATCATCTTATGGATTCGCTCTTTATTCGCAGGAAACGTTACCAAAGAACAGATATATAACGAAGACTTAATCGCAGGTCTTGCAAAGAAAATTAATCACAATCATCCGGGAATCATAAATCATAAAACAAAATGTCTTGATTATCTTTTTTATGAACGTCTTCAGCTTTTAAAAGAAGCATCAGATTTTTTTAAACCTTACTGCAGTTTTGTAAACGAAAATCCGGGTGATTTTTATGTATTCATGAGTTCATTCGTCGCACCGGATCTTGCAGAGCAGATTAATCAGCGTGCAGACCCTTTTTCACTTCCTTTTGGAAAAGAACCATCCCCTGATATAAGAAGTGACCTTGCAAAAAAACTCGACGAAATTTTAAAGAATATGGATTCTGGAATGAAGTCAACCTTGTATGCTGCCGTAACTGCAACTAACTGGCTCATTCATTTTGTATCTCTTCCATATCTTCATCTTACAGCTCAGTTTACAAATATTGCAGGCAACGTATATACAGCTCCATATTCAAGCTCAATCACAGATTTTAACGAGATGGCTGCAGTTTTTACAAAAGTTCAGCCAATTGATAACGAAGTTCTTGAAGCATTGTTCCTCTTTTCTCAGCGTAAAAATTTGAGTCAGAGTCTTCAGGAGCAGGATGTAGAAAAATCAACTAAGGAATATCTTTCACGCGCAAATACATATCTTATTACAATACAGGAATATATTGCGGAACTTTCAATTTTTAAGCTTGGAAGGGTAATTTCCAACGATTACGACTGGGAACCAAAAAATATGGAAGGCGCCGAAGGATGGTTCCCTTTATTCCGCTCTCAGTGGAGAAAGATTCAGGATATAAGATGGAATGACTGGCTTCGTGAACAGAAAAAAATGACTTTGAGCGAAAGCCTTAAGATGGATTTTGGTCTTGATGAATTCCCTTCATTCAAATATAAACCCTGGGAAAAACTCTGGACACCAGTTACTTTTGGCTGTGAATTAACCGGCGGATTTCTTTCGTGGTTTGCATCAGAAAAGTATGACGAAATCATCTTTAATTTAAACCTTGTAATCATGGAAGGTATTTTTGCAAAGAGTGAAAACCGCACTGAATATTCAGAAGGTATTAATAACTTTGTAACTGCAAATACAAATATGAAGTCCCTTCTGGAAAAGCTTTCGCCTAAGGGTGATTATGGTAGAATCTTCCAGGATTTTGCAGAAAACAAAGTTCACACCCTGCAGGTTCAGAATCAGATTTCTTCTATGATGCGCGATACAGAAGGCGTAATCAAAGACTGTATCAAACTTTTTGGAAAGGGTGCTCGTGCAATCGAAAGAGTATTCCATGGTTTCTTTGACGAAGAAAAAGACGGCATTCATGAAGGCTTACAGAATATGAATACAATCCGTGGACGCGAAAACAGTCAGTTCAGAAGAACACTCCAGGATATAAGAAATATAATCAAACAGAGCCTTTATTATATCTCTGAGCTTGAACCAATCGATTCGGTAAGCGAAAAATAAGATGGACTTGAATCTTCTGAATAATAATCACTTCCACACTTTTTCCATTGCCGGTTCAAAAAATGATTATGAACTTTTTTCTTTTATTCACGATGGAAAGATTTTAAAAGATGCCCCTTGTTGCGGAATGACTTTAAGGAAAGCGGGCTCAATGCGATTCCGCTGGGACGAAGTAAATCCAAGTCGCGATAAAATGCTTTCTAAAATCAATTCATGCATCGCAGAAAATAAAGCGCTTATTGCACCTTTAGAACTCATTCATTCGCACATCGTTTATGATATAAGCTCTCCTTTGGATACAAAAAATATAACAGGCGATGGAATGATTACTATAAAACCTGATTTAATGCCCGTTGTAACTGTTGCAGACTGCATGCCTCTTTTTCTTTACGACAGGGTAACTGGTGTTTACGGGATTGTTCATTCAGGCTGGAAGGGAACCGGTATTGCAGTCGATGCAATCACTCTTGCAGAAAAAAATTACGGTTCTAAAGCAGAAGATTTTTCTGTGATTTTAGGTCCACACATAAATGACTGCTGCTATATTGTAAACGAAGAACGCGCAGAATTTTTCAGGACAAATTTTACACCGGAATGTGTTTCTGATTATGTTTCAAAAGCAGGGGAAGAAAAAATAAAATGGGATAACGGTGGAGGAAAACTTTACAGGCTTTCACTTTTAAAGGCTAATCTTTATGCGCTTCTAAAAGCTGGTGTAAGGGAAGAAAATATCAGTTATTGTGTTGACTGCACTGCCTGTAATACTGTTTTTGGTTCTAACAGAAGAGAAACAATGGAATCAAAAAACTTTACGGTTCAGGCCGCCTTTATTTCTGGTCATTTTCTACAGGCGAAATAATACTGAGTTCCATATAATCCCTTATCATTTTTTCCTGGGCGCGTTTAAGATTTGAAACAGACGGAATCCAGGGATAAATCTTTCTTAATGCGTCTGCAGTCTTAAAGTGATCTTTTTCGTTTTCTGCAAAAGCTTTGTTAAATTCTGTAAGATATTCTTCTGCCGTAATAACAGATGCATCTTCATTAAAATCAAGATCCGAAACATACCACTGGTCTTTATGGAAAGTAAGTTCAGTTTTTCCTTTTATGTGTGTAATTAAAATTTCAAATTCGTCTGGATTTGTGTAAAGAAGGTCATACTCAATATTCAGGGTTTTTACATCACCGTCTTTTACTTCTTTTCCATCTTCAAATTTTACAGGTTCCGGTTTATCTATTTTCTTTTTAATATTGATGTTCATGTCGCAGTATTCACCGTCGATATAAAGATTTGTGATTCCGTATACGCTGTGTAAGAAATAGCTTTCGTTTCCGCTTACAGACAAAAACCATTCAGAAGGATCTTCGTAGCCGCTATCCACTCCGTACTGCTGCCTCATCTTACCGATTACAAAAACACTGCTTACTGCGTCGTTTTGTTTTTCGACAGTTTTACCCTTAGATACATCATCCATGAGGATAGAGTCTTTTGAGTTTATGCTCATACAGTAGATCTGGAAAACTTCTTTTGCTGTCTGACCTTTTGCTGTATAGTGATCCATATTCGAAGAATATGTGTTTATGCCTATAAATATTCCAACAACGATTGCAAGTATTCCAACAATAATCGCAACTTTATTTCTTCGTAAGAATCTTCTGAATTTAATTCTGGAAGCCTGCCTTTTTTTAAAGTTCTGTACCGAAACGCTGAATTCTTCTTCGGGAAGCTTTTCTTTGTCAGAGATGATTTTTGAATCTTTTAAAAGCTCAAGAGGAAATTCCGGGGTAGGGGTTAGATCTTCTACGTCTTTTCCTTTCTTTTTCTTTCCGGGTTCTTTTACAACATTTGCATTGAGTTTTAATGCCTTGTTGATTGCGTATGAAAGCTCTTTGTTTATTCCGTTTATGATGTAATTTACCGGTGTAAATTTGTGGTCCAGGAGGTCTGCATTTCTTTCGAGCGGATCTGTGGCTGTGTAAGGCATTTTTCCTGTAATTATTTTGTAAGCGATTACGGCACGCATAAAGCATACGGCCGGAAGGTCATAAATCGTAAGGTTTAACCACTGTGCCTGAATACGTGTAAACTCTGCGTCGGAAAGGCCACCGGCAGAAAATTTGTATAGATCTTCGGGAATAAAGAGGAGCCGGGTTTCTGTTTTACTTATGTCTACGATTATTCCGCCGGCTCCGACTAAGGGCACGTTCACTTTTTCTAATGCGGCTTGTGTAAGCATGGAGCAGATTGCAAAACCTGCGTCAAAATAATCGTTGCCTTCTGCAATAGTTAAAAATGTTTTTGCCTTTGAAGAAAGAGGATTTGTTCCGCTGTAATGAACAACACGGTTTTTATGTCCTTCTGTTTCTAAAGCAAGAACATCGTTGAATCTCCATTCCGAAAAAGTAAAATCATATTTACCATCGGGCGAATTTTTACTTACGGCAAGTAAACCGCTTTGAGTGACAACCGAATCGTAGTTGGTTTTGCTAAAGCTGAGTTCTTCCATTCGAGAGTTGAGTAAAATCTTTTTTGAATCGATTGTCACAAGTTCCATTTTTTACCTTCCGTTTACACCATACAGATAATCAAAGTAATCCATCTTTGTACTATAGGTTGCGTTATATCCTTTGAGTGTTTTTTTGTAAGATTCCATACTTTTCCAGAAAGTGTAGAATTCAGGGTCTTTGTTGTATGCTTCTGCGTAAATCTTTGCAGCTTCTGCATCGGCATCACCCTTGATTTTTTCTGCTCTTGTATAAGCTTCAGATTCAATTCTGCGCTTTTCGTTTTCGAGCTTACCAAGCCATTCAGCTTTTTTACCTTCACCGCTTGAACGGAATTTCTGAGCAATCTGTTTACGTTCAGAAACCATTCTCTGATAAACTGAATCTGTCATTGAATCTGTGTATTTAATCTGTCGTGGAACAATATCGATGATTTCGATTCCATATCCTGTTACAGCCTTCTGAGAAAGTTCGAGCATCTGGCGGCACAATTCGTTTCTTCCGATTTTAATGCTTTCTGTTGTGTTCACTTCTGTTTGGAGTGCTATTTCAGAGTCCTCTGTTTCCACCGGTGTTTCGCTTTCGTTTATGATGTTCGAAGAGCGTACAATTTCGTTCAGCTTATTCTGTGTGATTATTGTACGGCAAGAAGCATCGATGATATCGCTTAATTTATTGTAGCATGAGTCGAGCTTGATAAAGGTTTTATAAAAAGCCTTTGGATCTGTAATCTTCCATCGTGCTGTTACATCTGCAATTATGGAAAGATTGTCTAAAGTCTGAATCTCCTTTGTATCACCATCAATTGAAAGAATTCTTTTTGGGAAGGTTTCGAGCTGGTCAATAAAAGGAATCTTAAAATAAAGGCCTGCTTCTGAATGTGCGCTTACAATATTTTCGAATCTGATTACTACAACCTGATCCCCTTCGTCAACAATGTAAAAAGGTTTCGCAAAGAAGCATACAACTCCAATTATGATTACTGTGAGTACTAATGTGATTATTTTCTTTACTTTAGAAGCCATATTAGTTTTTTCCTCCTTCGTTTAAATCTTTAAAAGGAACTACGTTTTTAAGTTCGCTGTCCAGAATTGTAGGTTTTGTTTCGTCGCTGAAGATTTCTTCCATAGTTTCAAGATAGATACGTTCCTTGGTAACCCTTGGACTTCTCTTGTATTCTTCGTAAACCGAATTGAATCTTGCAACATCACCTTTTGCCTGGTTTATACGTTCTGTAGCATAACCTTCTGCAATCTGTTCCTGGCGTTTTGCTTCACCTTCTGCCTTAGGAATTTCGTTGTTGTAAGCTTCCTTTCCTTCGTTGATTGAGCTTTCCATTTCCTGCATTGCTTTTGTTACGTCGATAAAGGAATCCCTTACCCCTTCCGGAGCAATGATATTCTGAAACTGGATGTTTGTTACGACAATACCAAGCCCGATTTTATCGAAAGTTTCGTTCATCATTGTGATGCCCGCCTCACTGATCGGAATACGTGCATTACTTAAAACATTCTGAATGCTTCTGTCGCCGATTAATGTACTGATTACAGAGCGGGAAACATCATCAATTGTGTTTTCCCTTTCTTTTACATTAAAAAGCCATTTTACCGGGTCGTTGATTCTGTAATAGATTGTCCATTCAACTTCTACAAGATTTAAGTCTCCTGTGAGCATTGTAGATTCTTCTGTGATGTTGTTGCGGTATTCGTTGTTTCTTCCGGCCTTAGTTGTTCTAAATCCATACTGCTTTGTTAATTCAACTGTTACAGGAACGTTATAATGTTTGTCTATTCCAAAAGGAAGTTTTAAATGAGGGCCTGCACCCACTGTTTTTATGTATTTACCAAAACGAGTAACTACTGCCTGTTCTGTAGCAGAAACCATATAAAAGCTGGTAACGCCTGCAAGAACAATTAAGGCAAGAATTACAATCCATTTAACGGAAAAACCTTTTTTCTTTGCTTTCTGTTCGTCCATTCCAGAATCTCCTTAAAAATTTATAAACTAAGCTGCACTTAAAGTTTAAAAATGTGATATATCAAAGATAGTAAAATAAAAATAAAAAAACAACAAATTTTTTCCAAGTAATGTATAATAATTACTATGAGTGAAGAAAAAACAAATGAATCAAAACCTGTAAAGGTAAAAAAAGTAAAGACTGTAAGAGTGAACGGACCTTTTTCGCGTTTTTTAACCAAGATAATCATCATCCTTTTTCTGATTCTTGGTATTATGGCTTTTGCATATTTTGGCTGGAAAAAGAACGAAAATCCCGAAGTCACCAAGTCTTATGTGATGGTAAAGGAATCTTTAACTTACTGGCAGGAATTTGTTACATTAAAATACCGCTACAGTGATATTGTTTCCATTAAAAAAGAAGGATTTCTTTCTACAAGTTATGCTCTGGTAAAATATTCAGGTATAGTGCGTGCGGGAATTCCTGATTTAACCTTATGCGATATAAAAGTCTCTTCCGACGGAAAATCCCTCACAATCACACTGCCTGATGCAGAAATTCTTGGAAACGAAATTGAATCCGAGCAGGTCTTCGACGAGCAGCACAGTATTTTTGTTCCCCTTAAGATGAACGAAATTTTTACAGAGATTGAAAATTCAAAGGATATTGCACTTGCAGAGCTTTTAGACGACGGACTTTTAAAAGATGCAAAAGATTATGCCGCTAAAATCCTCAAGCAGATTTTTATTACAGCCGGATTTGAATCAGTCGAAGTAAATTAATTGATGATTATTTACAGATGATAATTGATAGATTATTAAATCCGTAATAAAATATAAAGATATGGAACAGATGTTTATTCAGAAAGATGGTCTCCTTTACACACCTGATGGAAAAACAATCATTGGTGTTGATGTGGACTCAACTGCCTTTTCGGGAAAGGTTCCTTACGGGGCCCGAGCTATAGACGAAGAGGTTTTTAATGAATGTCCTTTTGAATCTATAAGTCTTCCAGATTCAATAGAAAGCCTTGGATACAGATTATTTGCAAATTCACTTACGCTCGAAACGGTAAAGCTTCCTCCTGAATTAAAGGAACTCGCTCCATATATGTTTTCGGGATGTAAGGCTCTTACAAAAGTTTACATGCCTAATGAATTAAACGGTTTTCCCGAAGGTCTTTTTAATGAATGTTCTGCGCTCGAAGAGATTCCATTCAGGGCGGGAATAAAGGTTTTACCTCAGTATGTTTTTTCTAAATGTACAAGCCTTACTTCTCTTGTTATTCCGGATACCGTTCAAAGGATTGAATCAAATGCAGCTTCTTACTGTACATCGCTTTCGGCACTTGTTTTACCGGCCAGCCTTGAATACCTTGCAGATAACGCTTTTGAAGGATGTACATCAATCCATAACATAAGAATAGATCAGAGCAATAAAATATTTTTTGTAAACGAAGAAGACGGATGTCTTTATGAACATACAGCCGATGGCGATAAACTTCGGATTGCAACTTCACAAGTCCAAAGGCAGCAGGTTTCTTTCTTTAAGGATAATGTTGATGATGAATCTGATGATTTCTTCTCGGACGAAGATTTTGACGAAATAGACGAAACATTCAGTTCATCTGTTTCTGCAACAGACGAAGAAGCAAAAGTTTTAGATGCAACTTCTGCTTTGCAGGCAGCGTCTGTTTCTGAAAAAGAAAGCACAGAAGATCCACAGGCTTTGGGACTTTCCGACGAAGAAAAAGCCCTTATGATGGGCGATAAACCTGCGGCAGAAACACCAGCCGAAGAAACACAAAATCAAATTACACAAGAGAGCACTATGGAACAGAATGACCAGAATGTAGACGGATTACTTGAAGATATCATGAGCGAAGAAAAACAGAGGGATACAGTCTCTTCTGACGTTCTTGTTGATGAAAACGAAACTAAGGTTTTAAGCCAGATGATGGATGTAATGAGCGATGCTCCGACCGAAACAGCAGAATCAAAGGTTTCGGACGAAGAGCTTGTTAATCTTTTATCACCTTCGGAAAAACCACAGAAGCTCGACGACACCGAGCAGAAGATTAAGATTCTTACCCAGTCTGTTAAAAAATATCAGATTCTTGAATTTAATCCACAGGGAGAACTTCCTGCAAAAACAGATTTGTATGTAATTGCAGAAAATCTTATTCAGGATGAACAGGGGCAGGATGTATTTACTCCAAAGCTTTTACGCTGTTGTAATACATTCGCACATATTCAGAATTTTAAAAGAGTTATTCTCTTAAACGGACTTCCATTCGAAAACCCTGAGTTTGAAAATTTCTATTCAGGATTTATGGCAACAAAAAATATTGTTCTTGCCTGTGAAGCTCAGAGTCCTGCAACACTTTCTGAATACGCAAAGAAAATCTGTAGTGAATCAAGAATCAGTCTGGAAAAAGAAGAGCTTGTAACACAGAGAAAACGAATCAGCACAAAAAATAATTCTATGATAAAACTGGTAATCCAGGATATCTACGATAATTAATAATTAAAAATCAGAAGGTTAATTTTATGAAGAGCGACAACGCAAAAAAAGGGGTAGAGAGAGCACCGCACAGATCTTTATTTTATGCAATGGGTTACACAGACGAAGAACTTGAACGTCCTTTAGTTGGTGTCTGCTGTGCAAAAAACGAAATTATTCCGGGGCATATTGAATTAGACCGTATTGCTCAGGCTGTAAAAGACGGAATTAGAATGGCAGGTGGAACTCCTGTTGAATTCCCGGCTATTGGTGTATGCGACGGTATTGCGATGGGACACGAAGGAATGAAGTATTCCCTTGTTACCCGTGAACTCATTGCAGATTCAATCGAATGTATGACAAAAGCTCATCAGTTCGACGCTCTTGTTTTTATTCCTAACTGCGACAAAATTGTTCCTGGTATGCTCATGGCTGCAGCAAGACTCGACCTTCCTTCTGTATTTGTAAGTGGTGGTCCAATGATGCCGGGGCACTTACCTGGAAGCGATAAATCAAATCCATACTCTGGAAGAAATCTTTCTTTAACAGATATGTTCGAAGCTGTAGGTGCACTTGCATCTGGAAAAATTACAAAAGACCAGCTTCGCGAAATGGAACTTTCTGCCTGTCCGGGTTGTGGTGCATGCTCCGGTATGTTTACTGCAAACTCAATGAACTGTCTTACAGAAGTTTTGGGACTCGGTCTTCCAGGTAACGGAACTATTCCTGCCGTAACAGGAAAAAGAATTGCCCTTGCTAAAAAAGCGGGAATGCAGGTAATGGAAATGTTCAACAAAAAAATTACCGCTCGCCGCATGTTCACAAAGGACAATTTTATAAACGCACTTACTGCCGATATGGCACTCGGATGTTCTTCCAATACAATCTTACACGTTCCGGCCATTGCACACGAAGCGGGAATCCAGATTGATTTACAGCTCATAAACGAGATTTCAAACAGAACACCAAACCTCTGCCACTTAGCACCAGCAGGACACACATTCATGTGCGAGCTTGATGATGCAGGCGGAGTACAGGCTGTTTTAGCAGAGCTTGCAAAGAAAAAACTTATTAAGACAAGCCTTATCACTGTAACCGGAAAGACAATTGCGCAGAATATCAAAAATGTCGTAAACAGAAATCCGGAAGTTATAAGACCTATAGAAAAACCATTCAGCAATAACGGTGGAATTGCAATCCTTTTTGGAAACCTTGCACCAAACGGAACAGTTGTAAAACGCTCTGCTTGTGCCAAAGAGCTTATGAAGCACACAGGTCCTGCACGTGTATTTGATGACGAAAGCGAAGCAATGAAGGCCGTACAGAATCAGGAAATTAAAAAGGGTGATGTAGTAGTAATCAGATACGAAGGTCCAAAAGGCGGTCCTGGAATGAGGGAAATGCTTGCAGTTACAGCGGCACTTGCAGGGCAGGGACTCGATAAGGATGTTGTTCTTATTACCGATGGAAGATTTTCCGGGGCAACAAGGGGAGCCTCTCTCGGACACTGTTCACCCGAAGCAGCCGATGGTGGTCCTATTGCACTTGTTCAGGAAGGCGACAAAATCACAATCGATATAAATGCCTATAAGATTACGCTCGAAGTAAGCGAAAAAGAGCTTGAAGAACGTAAAAAACAGTGGAAAGCGCCAAAGCCAAAGGTTTCTACAGGATACCTTGCGCGCTATGCAAAACTTGTTTCAAGTGCAGATAAAGGTGCTATCCTTCAATAAAAAAATAGACAAATTGATTATTTAAGATATAATAAAAGGTATATAGAATTGTTCTATAATATTAATATTGAATTTTAAGAATATTAATCAGGATGATTCATACTAATCCAGCTAATAGAGAAGAGGAAAACTATGCTTGACGATTTTAAACAGGAAATAAAACAGGATATTCAAGAAAAGAAAGCCAGCCTTGCAAAACGCTATGGTGTATTCATCTTTATCCTGGTTATTTTATTGATGGCACTTCTGCTTGTTATAAGTTCTGCTATCGTTACTTCATGGATCGATAGGTCTTACGATGGAATGGCTAAGGAAGTTGTTGCTGGTCGTTCGGCAGAGATTACCAAATGGATTGAAGTTTATAAAAACGACTTAAAGGTTTATTCAGATGCTGATGTTGTAAAAACAGGCGATCCTGATCAGATTATCGCATGGCTTCAGAAGCATACAGAATTAAGAAATCCTGATTATGACTATATGTTCTTCTGTACTACCGAAGGTACTTCTTACCGAGACACGGGTCTTGTCGGAGGAAAGGGAGCATTAACCGAGCGTGATTATCATAAAGCAATGATAAACGATAAAAAAGATATCTTTGTTGGAAACATGGTTCTTTCAAAGACATCTGGAAAATACGTACTTCCTATTGCACGTTCCGCAAGAGACAGAAACGGCAGAGTTTGCGGTTACTTTGTAGGTATGCTTGGTCTTGATGCCATCAAGGCAGAAATCGGAAACTTTGCTATTGGTAGAGACGGATACTTCTTTCTTGCAGACCGCAGCGAAACAATCATCGCTCACAGAATTAACGAAATGATTTTACAGAAGCTCGAAGTATATCCTGAAATCAAACAGATTCTTGCAACAAACGAAACAAAAACTCAGCTTCAGATTGATGGAACAAACTGCTTTGCTTATGTACAGAAGATTCCTGAACTCGACTTTGTAACAGGTTACATCGTTTCGGAAGAACAGATGCGCGAAGCAGTAGAGCATTCAGAAAGGGTAATTATTATTTCCGGTGTTGTAATCGGTCTTATTCTTCTTATCGCATTTACAATCATCATTGGAAAAATCATCGGACGTCTTAACGCAGTAAATAAACTCATCCTCGAACTTTCTACAGGCTCTGCAGACTTAACAAAACGTCTTACAGTTAATCATAACGACGAAATCGGTGCACTTGTAAAATCCGTAAACCAGTTCCTCGAGAAATTCCACTCAATCATGATTACGGTTAAAAACTCAGAAAGTAATCTTACGGGTGCGGGCGATGTCCTCATAAACGAAATTACTACTACAACTTCAACTATCAGTCAGATGGCCGATAACATTGGTGTTGTAAACTCACAGGTACAGAACCAGGCACAGAGTGTAGACAACTCTGCAACTGCAATCACACAGATTACAAGAAATATCGATTCCCTCGATGCAATGATTCAATCACAGGCTTCGAGCGTAGAAGAAGCTTCTGCTGCCGTAGAAGAAATGATTGGAAACATCAACTCGGTAGATAAATCGGTAATGAAGATGGTAGAAGCATTCAACGTGCTCGAATCGGATACAAAGAACGGTATCGACAAGAACTCTTCTGTAAACTCTCTTATCCAGAGAATTGCTGAACAGTCAACATCGATGGTCGATGCCAACACCACAATTCAGAACATTGCTGAACAGACAAACCTTCTTGCTATGAACGCAGCTATCGAAGCGGCTCATGCCGGCGAAGCAGGTAAGGGATTCTCGGTTGTAGCAGACGAAATCCGTAAGCTCGCAGAAACTTCTGCTGAACAGTCAAATAAGATTGGTGAAGAACTTACAAACATCCAGAACGGTATTGAAAACGTAGTACAGGCTTCTTCTGAATCAGAACATTCTTTCCAGGCTGTTTCTAACAGAATTAACCTTACAAACGAAATCATCGCACAGATTCGTGGAGCAATGGAAGAACAGCAGGCCGGATCTCATCAGATTCTCCAGGCTTTACAGGCTATGAACGACAGTACAACAGAAGTACGTGGTGCCGCATCCGAAATGACTAAGGGTGGAGAAGCAATCATGAGAGACGTTCAATCATTAAAGGAAAGTATGGCAAGCGTAGAAAGTGCTGTATCGGAAATCCACGAAGGTACTAACTATGTAAACGAAAGTACTAATAAACTCCGTGAGATTTCTTCACAGTTCACAGAATCTATCAGACAGATTGGAAATGACGTTGGACAATTTACAGTATAGGTGTATAATTCACCTGTATGAGTGATAAAGATAATTTTCTTAAATACCTTGAATGGAGAGGAGATTTGTCATTCGACAAATCTCCTTTTAATTGTGTCGACGCCCTTATTTTCAGCCAGCTTATCTATTTAAATTTCGACAATCTTTTAGAACAGCCGTTCTCTTCTCAGATTTCTCTTTACAATTTAAATCGCAATTTTATAAATGCAGGGAACTATTCTGAGCGCTGTATGATGGGTGCAATGATAAACGAAGGAATCCCGGGTTTAATGGACCAGTGTGCCAATTCAAAGCGTTTTGGAAAGGTTATGGTATGCGGCTATGTTTCCTTATTCGACCGTGCAACAGAAATTCAGTTTGCGGCTGCTACATTCATTCTTCCCGATAAAACCCGTGTGATTGCATTCCGCGGGACAGACGATTCTTTTTTAGGCTGGAAAGAAGATTTTAATCTTTCGTATTTAGATGTAATTCCTTCACAGAAAGAAGCACTCATTTATTACAAAAAGGCGCGTAAGGCATTAAAGGGAAAATTCATTCTTGCAGGACATTCCAAAGGCGGCTCTGATGCAATTTATGCATGCCTTAATTCTACTGCAATGGAAAAAAGAAAAATCACTGCAATATATAATTTTGACGGTCCTGGTTTCCGCCAGGAAGTAATCGATTCTAAAAACTTTGCAGAAATCCGCGACAGAATCTATTCTTTTTATCCTCAGTTTTCTGTAGTCGGGATGATTTTTAATCACGACAGAAGATTTGAAATCATACACAGTAACGGAAAATCATTTATGCAGCACGATCCGTTTTCGTGGGCTGTAAGCGGTAATAAGTTCGTAAACGACATAGATTTTACAGACGACAGTAAATATTTTTCAAAAGCATTCAATGAATGGGTATTAAGGCTTCCTTCGGACGAAAAGAAAAAGTTTGTTGATAACCTTTTTAACCTGTGCTGGGCTTCCGGTAAACAAAAGATTGCAGAATTCGAAAAAGAAAAAATCAGTTCTACGGCAAAAATACTTTCGGCTTTTTCTAAACTTCCATCAGAAGATAAAAAGGCATTAAAAGAAAACATGGGCGTTTTATTTAAAGTATTTATGGAAAACATTCCGCTTTTTAATGTCTTTAATCCTAAAAATTTAAAATTGCGAAGTTAGAATAATCGATATATACTATATTTATGAGTAACGAAACAATACAATCTTTTTCTCCCGTAGGTCAGCAGTTAAGTTCTTATGGAGAAACTAAACCTGCCTCTTATCTGATGTTCAATCGTAAAAAAATTGAACTTGTAGCAAAAATTACAATCGGACGTGAATCTGATAATGATGTTGTCGTTGACAATAAGCTTGCCAGCCGCCATCATGCCGTAATTCAGAAAATCAAGGATGCATATTTTGTAAAGGATACAAACAGCACAAACGGAACTTTCGTTAATGGCGTAAAAATCCCTGCAGATAAATATGTAAAACTGAATCCCGGCGATAAAATCTCGATTGGAAATATGGCATTAGTTATTTCATAACAGAGAATGGATAAACCGGATTTTTCTGCAATCGAATGCTGTGGCTTTAAAGAGCTGCCTTCGTACGACACTTTATTTTCTCTTTTAAACCAGGCTATTGCTGTCTTGGAAACTGAGTCAAAAGATTACAGGCCTTTAGACAGCAAGGGAAATCCGGGAGGGCTATTAAATCTTGATAAGAAAAAAACAGCAGTTGTTGTGCCCGACATTCATGCCCGCCCTTATTTTATAAAAAATATTTTAAACTTTAAAATCCCTAAAAAATTCAAAGTTTCTACAAAAGAGCTCAGCGTGGAACAGGCAATGGAAAATGGAAAGCTATATGTAATCTGCGTGGGCGATGCCTTTCATACAGAAAAAACTGCTTCCAGATGGGCAAAAATTCAGGAAGAATTTAATTCGGGAGTAGTGGACGGAAAATATATGAAAGAAGAGATGACGGAGTGTCTTTCTGCTTTCTGTGCCTTACTCAGTTTAAAAATCAGCTATCCCGAATTCTTTCATTTTTTAAAAGGTAATCATGAAAATATTTTAAATGTTTCCGGCAATGGTGATTTTGCTTTCTGTAAATATGCCGACGAAGGAGATATGGTAAAACGCTTTATCTCTAAAGTTTATGGCGAAGATATTCTTTATCTTATTTCGTGCTACGAAGGTCTTCTTCCTTTTGCTGCCTGTGGAAAATATTATGTTGTAACACACGCAGAGCCGGCAAGGGTGCTCACAAAAAAAGAACTCATAGATGCAAGAAAGTATCCGGAAGTAATTTATTCAATCATCTGGACCAGAAATGACGTTGTAACTGAATCTACTGTAGTGCCTGTGATGGAAAATCTTTTAGGAGAGGAAGATGCAAAAAAGGCGATGTATTTTGGTGGTCACAGACCTGTAATAGGAAACTTTGCTTTAAGGCAGGATGGAAGATATATTCAGATTCATAATCCTTCAAGGCAGAATATATGCGTTGTAAGCAGTACAAGAAAATTTAATCCACAAAATGATATATACGAGGTAAAACCATGACAAATGATGTTCCTTCAACCATTGGAAAGTACAAGGTATTAGGTGTTATTGCAAAAGGCGGAATGGGTGTAGTTTATAGAGCCCTTCATCCTTCTTTAAAACGTTATGTCGTTATTAAAAAGATGACAGGACGTGGAACTGCCGGAAATGCAGAACGCTTTAAAAAAGAAGCAAAAATCCTTCTTGATTTACAAAGCCCTTATATTGTTCACCTTTTTGATTATTTTACAGAAGGCGGATACCGCTATATGGTAGAAGAGCTTGTAGACGGTCTTGCCTTAGATAAACTGATTCAAAAGCAGACAGTTTTACCTTCTGCAATTGCAATGCTCATAATTCAGGATGCATGTTACGCGCTTAAATATGCTCATTCAAAAAACATCGTTCACCGCGACATCAAGCCCGGAAACATCCTCATCTCTAAACGCGGAGAAATTAAACTTGCTGATTTTGGTATTGCAAGCGACAAGGATGATGATGAGATTACAAAGGACGGAATGGCACTTGGAACTCCTGCCTACATGCCGCCTGAGCAGTTTGAAAATTCTGCAACTGTAGATAACCGTGCCGACATCTATGCCCTTGGAATCATGCTTTACGAAATGCTTACAGGAACAAAGCCATACCCGGGTACTTTCTCCATGGAAACACTCAAGGTAATCAGAAAGGGTAAATACATTCATCCAAGAAAAATCGATAAGTCAGTTCCACCGGAGCTTGAGCGTCTTATTCACAGGATGATCCGTCCGAACAGAAAACACCGCTTTGGTTCAATCAACGGGGTACTGCGAGTAGTAAAAAGATATCTTCGTCATTACGATACACATGAGCTTCGTGTTCAGCTTGCAAAATCTGTAATTGCCGCAAAGGAATATCCGTTCCCGGCTTCCATTCAGAGGGACAGAGTAAGAACAATCGTAAGAAGAAGTGTTACCGCCGTTGTAATCGCAGGAGCATTGTTTACTTTATTCTATAAAGCTGGTGTTATTCATAAGACAATTTTACGTTCAAAATATACTCCTGTAAAAGTCGAAATACAGGCACCAAAACCTCTTTCTAACAGCCTTGATCTTCCTATGCGCGCTTTCTTCTTCTATGATGATGGAAAAGATATTCCCGAAGTTGAAGGTTCTACACAGACATTCGCACCTAAGGGAACCAAACGCCTTGAAGATTATTTTTCGTTTAAACCAAAGATTACTGTTGAACGCCAGGGAGCAAAGAGCGATACCTTCGACATTCCTCACATCTATCTTAAAAAGGGTAACTATCGTGTAAAGGTTGTTGCCGGTTCTTACGTATGGTGGAGGAGCTTTACTGTAGGAAAAGAAGATGTAACTGTAAAATGTAATCTTCTTTCCAACGCTACAAGAAATCTCGAAATAAAGGTAAATGTAATAGACAGGGAAAGCGGAAAAGATATTTCTAAAAATGCCGAAGTTACAATCCTTTATAAGGATAAATGGGTTTCTATTAAAGATGTTTCTCCTGATGATTTAAAGACTGCTAAAGTCTGGAAGATTAAGACAAAGTGCGAAGGCTATAAAGAAGAACTTTATTCTTTACTCATAGACTGGTATCAGGATGTTCTTTACATTTCTTCTGAGCTCGAAAAAGACCCTGATTATAAACCTTCAGAAACTAAAAAAACAGAAGCAAAGAAGACAGAAACAAAAAAATCTTCTAAAAAGCGCTGATTGGTTTTAAAGAATACCTTTAATTTCTGGTCTTAACCTTTTTGAAAATTTCTGTTAAAATATAAATTCATTAAAAAATTTTGTACGAGGTTTTATATGGATTTAAAAGGCAGAAATTTTCTTACATTAAAAGATTTTACTCCAGAAGAAATCACGGGACTCCTTGATCTTGCAGAGGATTTAAAACAGAAAAAGAAGAAGGGGATTCCGGTTGATATTCATCGCGGAAAAAACATTGCTTTAATTTTTGAAAAAACAAGTACTCGTACAAGATGTGCATTCGAAGTAGCCGCACATGACCTTGGCATAAGCACAACTTATCTTGCAGAAGGTTCACAGATCGGTAAAAAAGAAAGCATTGCGGATACTGCAAGGGTTTTAGGAAGAATGTTCGACGGAATTGAATACAGGGGATTCGGACAGAAAATCGTAGAAGACCTTGCAAAGTATTCAGGCGTTGTTGTATGGAACGGATTGACTAACGAATGCCACCCGACTCAGATGCTTGCAGACATGCTTACAATCCGCGAACACTTTGGAAAAATCAAGGGACTCAAACTCGTATATTTTGGCGACGCAAGATATAACATCGGTAACTCACTTTGTATTGTATGTTCAAAGCTTGGAATCAACCTTGTTTTGTGCAGCCCTAAAAAATATTCTCCTTCTTCGGCACTCGTTCAGGAATGCAATCAGTGGTGTAAGGCCAGCGGTGGTTCAATCACTATGACAGAAAGTGTAGACGAAGCTGTAAAAAACGCAGATATCATTTATACAGATGTATGGCTTAGCATGGGAGAACCGGACGAAGTTTGGGCAGAACGCATTGCAGATTTAAAACCTTATCAGGTTACAAAAGAAGTAATGGCTAAGGCAAAGAAGACTGCAATCTTTATGCACGATTTACCTTCTTTCCACGATTTGAATACAAAAATCGGAAAAGAAATTCACGATAAATTCGGTCTTGATGCAATGGAAGTTACAGACGAAGTTTTTGAATCAAAACAGTCTGTGGTTTTCGACGAAGCAGAAAACAGAATGCATACAATCAAAGCTGTAATCGCAGCAACTTTGGGAAACAATTTTTAATCCCCGGGGTGGTTGAGCTAGTCGAAGCCACCTCAATATATGGAGAACATAATGAACGCTATTATAACAGTTGTAGGATCAGATAAAGTCGGAATCATTGCAAAGGTTTCTAATTTTTTGAGTGAACACAAAATCAACATTGCAGATATCACTCAGACAATTCTTTCCGGAAATTTTGTAATGATGATGATGGTAAACCTCGAAAAGTCAGACATCGACATTGAAGTTTTAAGAAACAATATGAACTCTCTTGCCGAAGAAATGGGTGTAGAAATCAACATCATGAACGAAAAAGTGTTCAGCAGCATGCACCGTGTATAAGTGCGTACCGCATTTAGTTTTATAAAAAAATATCCGCCCTTCTCTTTGAGTTTAATTATTTTTTACAAGGGAATAGATACGAAGCATTCCGCACAGTGTAAGATTTTTATCGGTGTGGTCAAAAATATCTGTGATTGGCTGGAGCATACTGTTTAATCCGCCTGTTGCAATAACTAAAACTTTGTCTTCATCTGTTCCCGTTTCTTTTTTTAAATCGATTTTCATCTGCCTTATCATATTTTCTACAAGGCCTTTATATCCATTTAAAATCCCGGACTGAATGGCAACAACAGTGTTTTTTCCAAGACTCGATTCAGGTATGTCTAAAGGAACGGCCGGAAGCTGTGCTGTATTTGCAAAAAGAGAATTAAATGCAGTTCTTATTCCGGGTGCAATTGCAACACCCGCTATGTTTGCATCTTTATCTATTGCGGTAAAAGAAAGCGCGGTTCCAAAATCAGCGATGATACATGGAGATTTATATTTTGACCACGATTCTACTGCATCGCATAAAAGATCGGTTCCTATTTCGTGTACTGCAGTTTCCGGGATTTTTACGGGAAGCTTATGGTAAATTTCTGGCTCGATGATTACAGGCTTTTTCTGAGTGATGTGCTGGGTAACGATTACAAAAGGACCTATGAGTGCCGGAACTACACAGCTTATGATTGTGTCTTCGATAGCTGAAAATTCAACACCTGCATCGCGGAAGAGTGGGCGTAGAATCGAAAAATATTCATCACCGGTTCTTTTTACATCTGTAGAAAGTCTCCACACGGTTTTAATTTCCTGATTTTCGTAAAGAACAACTTTTATATTTGTGTTACCAATATCGAATCCTAAAATCATAAGCACCTCACAAAAGTAAGTTTATCACTTTTCTATTTGTTTAATAATCGTTATTATATAATTTATGAGTGAATTAATTCAACCAAAAGTATTAAAAGGCTTTAGAGATATTTTACCTGCAAATGAAATTCAGCGCTCTGGTCTTATAGAAAAGATTACAGAAGTTTACCGCTCGTTCGGCTTTGTTCCGATTGATACCCCTGTTCTGGAATACACAGAAATTCTTCTTCGCAAAAGTAACGGAGAAACAGAAAAACAGGTATTCCGCTTTGAAGATAACGGTGGTCGCGACGTTGCAATGCGTTTTGATTTAACAGTTCCTTTTGCACGTTTTACAGCCGAACATTTTTCAGAAATTTATATGCCGTTTAAGCGCTATCACATTGCAAAAGTATGGCGTGGAGAAAAACCTCAGGCAGGACGTTACCGCGAATTTGTTCAGTGTGATGTTGATATGGTCGGCTCTGACAGTGCAGCAGCAGATTTTGAAATTTTAAATGTTATGAAAGTTGCTTTACACTCAATCGATGTTGATAACGTAACCATCCACGTAAATCACAGAGGAATTTTTAACCGCTTTTTAAATAAACTCGCTGTACTCGAAAAATCCGAAGATATCCTTCGTTCTGTAGATAAGCTTGCAAAAGTTGGCGACGAAGAAGTTCGTAAAGAAATTAAAGAATACACTCAGGACGACACAAAAACTTCCCTCATTCTTGAATACATAAGTCAGAAGGGAGATTTTCTTACAGTTTTGAATAAGCTCGAAGAAATGGCTGGCGGTGAAGATTCAGATACAAAGAGAATGAAAGATATTTACGCCATGATGAAGGCAGCAGGAATTGAATCAACATATATTCTTGATCCTTCAATCACTCGTGGTCTTGATTATTATACAGGCGTTGTATACGAAACATTCTTAAATGATTGTCCTTCAATCGGTTCTGTATGTTCAGGCGGCCGTTACGATAACCTTGCAGGGCTTTATACAAAAGAAAAAATCCCAGGGGTAGGAATGTCAATCGGATTAGACAGACTTATTGCAGGGCTTGAAAAACTTGGAATTACACAGAAAAAAGGAAGTTATCTTGATGTAGAAATTTTCTGTCAGAATATGGAGCACATGGTTTATTACCAGAAGCTTGCATCATTACTCAGGGCAGAAAAAATCAATGTAGAAGTTTTCCCGGAAGCTAAAAAGATGAATCAGCAGTATAATGTAACCGAAGCAAAATCAGTTCCATGGGGAATCTTAGTAAACAATGAAGAATTAAAAAATAATAAGTTTACTTTAAAAAATCTTTCTACAAGACAGGTTTACGAAGGCCTTGATGTAAAAGAAGCAGTTAAACTTATTAAGGGATAAAATGATTAAAAAGGCTTTAGTCTTCTGTTTTTTATTTTCTCTTTCATCACATCTTTTTGCTCAGGCAAGCGATACCGGAATTTTTTTTGATGGAGAATATACCGGCGTTACCTGGCTCATAGATGCTGATGATGTAGTTTCCGAAGCAAAAAGCTGGTGGGAAGAGGGAAATAATAATTCAAAATCTTCTTATGCTGATTATGATTTTAGTGAAGAAGATTTAAAAGAGATTGCAGAAGCAGAAGAAATCCCGGATGCATCAGAAGATGCCCTTAATAATCAGACAGCTTTTGAATCAGAGGATGAAAAATTATCAGAAAAAAAATCAGCAGATGATAAATCAGAAAATAAAAAAATTGAATCAAAGAAACAGAAGCTCATCGGCACAATAAATGAATTAGACGAAGAAAAACTTTATGATTATTTTTCTCATGAAGGAATTGAGTTTGACACCTTCAGTTCCTGCTTCAGACATTTTCTTGAAGGGCATGACGGCTACTGGAAAGAAGTTTATCCTGTACTTTGTGATTCTAAATTCGAAGATGTATTCAGGAAGGGAATTGTAATCAAAAATGAAAATGCAGATGAATATGAAACTAAAGCTTCTCCCGAAAATCCTGATGCAAAAATTATTGATATCACCTGTTCAATAGTTTCGTCTTATCTTAAAAATACAGGCACTTATAAAAAATTTATTTCGCCCGAAATTAAGCTTGCTTCAAAAAAATCATTATACGAGATGGGCTACGAGTTGATTTATTTTTCTGATTATTCTGATGTCCAGAGCGTTACAGTCTGCGATTTATTTGCCTTAAATGATATGGAGCAGGGAACACCACTTATCGGAATCATCACTTTGATTGATTATATCGACGAAGATACAGAAAACGCAGAAACCCAGATTTCTATTTTCTGGTATAAAAAAACAGATAAGGGATACAGAATAGACCGCATTCAGAACGGCATGAAGGAACCTCTGTTTTATACAATCATGCTTGGACAATATTGACATTTTTAACAATTACTTCTATATTATTAATGTACATTTTATATTAAATATTAAATGGACTCGAGCTTCTCGGGTCTTTTTTTTTGGTAGTGATTTACCATTTAAGAGGTATAAATGGATTATATTCCTTACAAAAAAATTAAGTATTATTCTGAATGTGCACCGCTTGTAGAAGGACTTGGATATAAGCTTGTAGATTTAAAAGTTATTCCGGGAAAGACTACAACAAAGATTTCTGCAATCGTTACCCCTGTTCAGTCAGATGTGAATATGGGCGTGAATGATTGTGCAAAGGTTCACAGGGCATTGCTTCCCCGTTTAGAAGCTCTGCTTGGAACAGAAGATACTACAATGGAACTTACAAGTCCGGGTATTGAGCATAATATTAAAAATGCCGCAGAGTTTTCTGTGTTTACAGGGCGCGATGTAAGAGTCTGGGATAAAACCGTTACCGACTGGGTGAGCGGAAAAATCCTTTCATCAGATGAAAAATCTGTTACGTTGGAAAAAGAAAGCGGTGAATCTTTCACTGTACTTTTTGAAAATATAGCAAAAGCAAAATTTATAAACTAAACCAGGAGGCTTAAAATGTCAGAAATGGCAGAAGCTATCCGCCAGCTGATTCAGGAAAAAGGTTATTCTGAAGATTCAGTAAGGCAGACAATCGAAAAGGCACTTAAAGCTGCATACAAAAGAACTTATGGAACAGACGAAAACGCAATCGTAAAATTCAATGACGATATGTCTGATGTTTCAATTTTTTCAAGAAAGGTAGTAATCGACGGAGTTTATGATCCTGTAAAAGAAATCGAACTTGAAGATGCAAGAAAGCTTGCAGGAGACGAAATAGAAGAAGGTGACGAAATTGATATCCGCGAAGATCCAAAATCTTTTGCACGTTCAGCAATTTCTACCGGTAAGCAGGAAGCTCACAAAGGCTTAAACGAAGATTATAAAAAATCTTTGATGAATGAATATAAAGACAAGGTTGGAGAAATCATCATCGGATATTATCAGAGAGAAAGAAACGGTAATATCTATGTTGACCTTGGAAACGCAGGAAGACTCGAAGGTGTTCTCCCTGTAAAATATCAGTCTAAGCTCGAATTCTACGAAAAGAACGACAGAATTAAGGCTCTTATTGTAGACATCAAACCAACAAACACAGGAATCCAGCTTGTTCTTTCAAGAAGCGATCCTCGTCTTGTAAGTCAGATTCTCGAAAAAGAAGTTCCTGAAATTACAGACGGAACAGTAGAAATTACAAAGATTGTACGCGATGCAGGCTACAGAACAAAGATTGCAGTTTATTCAAAACGCGAAGAAGTAGATCCTGTAGGAGCTTGTGTTGGTCTTAAGGGTGTTCGTATTCAGAACGTAATCCGCGAATTATTAAACGAAAAGATTGATGTTCTTAAATGGGATCCGGATCCGACTGTATTCATTAAAAATGCACTTTCACCGGCTCAGGTACAGCGCGTAATCATCACTGATGCAGATAAAAGACAGGCTTTAGCAATCGTAGAAGAAAGTCAGTTCTCTTTGGCAATCGGTAAACAGGGACAGAACGTAAGACTTGCAAATAAACTCTGCGACTGGAATATCGATGTTAAGACTGTTGAACAGGCAAGCGAACTTGATCTTTCTTCATTCAACACTGTTCAGAATGCACATGCATTGTTCAACGACGAAGAAGAAGTTGACGAAATTGTTACAGTTGCAGAATTACCTGGAGTTGATGCAGAAGTTGCAGAGCTTCTTAAGGCAAATGGAATTGAACAGATTCAGGACTTTGTTGAAGCTTACGACAATGATTCAATTTCTATCGAAGGTGTTACAAAAGAAGCCCTCGATAAGATTAATGAACTTATAAACGAAAATGTTGAGTTTGTAGAAGAAGAGGAAGAACAGACCGAAGCTGAACAGACTCAAGACTCAGAAGGTGAAACACAGGAAGAAGCAGAAGAATATTTCTGTCCTGAATGTGGAGCAAAGATTACACCTGATATGACAAAATGTCCTGAATGCGGCATTGAGTTAGTATTCACAGAGGAAGAGGAAGAATAGAATATATATGGCTGAAGAAAATGAAAAAAAGCCCGAATTTGTTGTTCACAAAAAAGAACAGGAACCTGCATCTGTAAAGAAGCCCGCAGCCAGTGGAGCTTCTGCAGAGAAGAAAAGGGTTATCGTAGTTAAAAAGAAGGCACCTCAGGCAGCTGCCCCTGCTAAAGCTTCTGGAGATTCCCAGAAGAAAGTTGTAGTTAAATCTGCAGCAAAAGTAGACCAGGCAAAGTCAGAAGCAAAAACTGATGCTGCTAAAAAGGCTGAACCAAAAAAGCAGACCTTTGAGTTGAATCCTTCACGTCCTAATGTAAAGGCCGGAAACCTTTCCGACAAGGGAAAACAGAATGGCCGTGGATTAAACCAGGGACGCGGTGGTGCAAACGGAAAACCTTTTAATCGCGAAGGCGGCGGATTCAGTGGTACACAGGCAAGACAGAGCTATCAGAACCGCGAAAGAGATAATTCTGGCAAACCGGGTGCAAACAGACAGGGTGGATTCGGCAAAAAAGGTGACTTTCAGCCTAGACAGGGCGGAGGTTTCCAGAATCGTCAGGGTGGAGCAGGAGGACAGTTTCGTGTTCCACGTGGCGGCATGGGTGGTGGAGCAGCTCCGCTTCCTATTGATAATTCAAGATCTCCGGGTAAAAAGGCAGCTTACAAAGGTAAGAAGCAGATATATAACCGTAAAGACGAAGAACAGTACGACGACAAATTCTTTGAACAGAAGAAAAAGGTCGAAACTCCTGCAAGCGTAGTTCCAAAATCAATCGATATTATGGAATCGATTTCGGTTTCGGATCTTGCACGTAAGATGAACCTTAAGGCAAGCGAAGTAATCGCAAAGCTTATGGGCATGGGTATGATGGTAACAATCACCCAGACAATCGATTCCGACACAGCAACTCTTCTTGCTGCAGAATACGGTTGTGAAGTTCATCTTGTTTCACTTTACGACGAAACAGTTATTGAAAGCGAAAAGGATGATGGAGTAGAACTTCTTCCTCGTCCACCAATCGTTACTGTAATGGGACACGTAGACCACGGTAAGACAAAAACTCTTGATGCTATCCGTCATGCACACGTTGCAGAAGGAGAAGCCGGAGGAATTACACAGTCTATCGGTGCTTATTCAGTTACAACAGAAAAGGGAAAGATTACATTCCTCGACACCCCAGGTCACGAAGCATTTACAATGATGCGTGCTCGTGGTGCTCAGGTAACAGATATCGTAGTTTTAGTAGTAGCTGCAGACGATGGTGTAATGCCTCAGACTCTCGAAGCTATTGCTCACGCTAAGGATGCAAAGGTTCCTATCATCGTTGCAGTAAACAAGGTAGATAAACCGGAAGCAAATCCGGACCGCGTAAAAACTCAGCTTAGTGAACTTGGTCTTACTCCTGAAGAATGGGGTGGAGACACACAGTATGTACATATTTCTGCGCTCAAAAAAGAAGGTATTGATGATCTTCTTGACGCAATTCTTTTACAGGCAGAAATGCTCGAGCTTAAGGCTAACTTTGAATGCCGTGCAGAAGGAAAGCTCCTTGAATCCCGCGTAGATCAGGGACGTGGTGTTGTTTCTTCTGTAATCATTCAGAGAGGTACACTGCATCAGGGAGACCCGTTTGTTGCAGGTATTTATTCAGGCCGCGTTCGTGCTATGTTTGATGACCGTGGTAAGAGAATTACAGAAGCAGGTCCATCTATTCCGGTAGAAGTTCTTGGTATGGAAGAAATGCCTAACGCAGGTGATCCGTTCCAGGTAACAGAAAGTGAAAAAGATGCACGTGCAATTTCTGCAAAACGTCAGGAACTCAAACGATTCGAAGCAGCAAAAGCAGTTAAAAAGACAACAATCGATACTCTTTACAAGGATATCGAAAACGGTGAAGTTACAGAACTTAAGGTTATCATCAAGGCAGACTTACAGGGTAGTGCCGAAGCTCTTAAAACTTCTCTCGAAAAACTTTCTACACGCGAAATCCGCCTGAACGTTATTCACTCAAGTGCGGGTGCAATCAACGAATCGGATGTTACTCTTGCAGCAGCAGACTCAAATGCAATCATCATCGGATTTAATGTTCGTCCTACTCCAAAGGCAAAAGTTCTTGCCGAACAGGAACAGGTCGAAATCCGTAAATATAATATCATCTACAAGTGTGTTGAAGAAATTCAGCAGGCTATGGAAGGTATGCTCCAGCCGGATACAAAAGAAGAAGTTATAGGTATGGTCGAAGTACGAAATACATTCAAGGTACCAAAAATCGGTGTTATCGCCGGATGTTCGGTTTCGGAAGGTATTGTACGTCGTTCAGCAAGCGTAAACCTTATCCGCGATGGTATTGTAAAGTTTACAGGAAAGATTTCTTCTCTCAAGCGCTTTAAGGATGATGCAAAAGAAGTCAGCGTAGGATACGAATGTGGTATCGGTCTTGAAAACTGGCAGGATATCATGGTTGGCGATAAGCTCGAAGTATTCGAAATCATCGAAGTTGCTAAAAAGCTTGGTAAGACAATCGCAGAAGAAGAAGCCGAAGCAGCAAAACGCAATGTTACTGCAGGTGGTTCAGAAGGAGCTGAATAATGGGTCAGTACAGATTACCCAGACTTAACGATCAGCTCCGTGATGAAATCTCCAGCTTAATCTTACGCGGAGAAGTAAAAGATCCACGAGTAAATACATTTTTAAGCATAAACCGGATCGAAGTAACAAAAGATCTGGGATATGCTAAAGTGTATGTCTCAACATTTCTCACAGATAATCAGCTTAAACACGGAGTTGCAGGCTTAAATGCAGCTGCGGGTTTTATTCAGCGTGAAATAGCAAAAAAATTAAGGCTCCGTCAGTTCCCAAAGCTTACCTTTGTTGTAGACAGCGGAATGAAGGAAGGCTTTAATATGGTTCAGAAATTAAACGAACTGGAACGTGAATCAAAAGCAAAAGAAGAAGAAAAAGCTTCGTCAGAATCAAAAAAGGAAGAGGATTAATTTATAACCATCTTATATTTAATCCTCTTTTCCTGATTCTTTTCTATAAGTCCTGCAAAATCATTTTCAGAAGTATAAACTGCAAGCATGGTATTTTCCGGAATTGAGTAAAGATTTGTATCAAAGTTTTTACTTCTTAAAGGCCGACCGTTTCTAAAGTCATCATCAGCCTGTAAAGAATTAAGATGAATGATGGAAAATCCGCATAGACGTGCAGCCTCTTCATCAAAGGTTTTCATCTTATTTATAATTTCATCTGTAAGATCAATCGTTCTTGAATCAATATCTATATCGCGGTTTTTAATCACCGAATCGATTGTAAATGGTTCAAGAAGATTAAAGCCTGCAGCATCTTCTATATTAAAATTTCCGACCTTTGTCCTGTATAAACCAAGAAGATGCCCCGTACTACCGGCCTTTTGTGCAATGTCGCGGGCAAGGCAGCGGATGTAAGTTCCTTTAGAAACATTAAAATCAATCAGGGCATATTCAACAAGGCCGTCAGCGCTTAGTTTTGTTTCTTTTATATCAGCACTATGAATCTGTACTTCGCGGCTTTCCATCTGAACTTCCTGTCCCTGCCTGATTAAATCACTTGCACGCTTCCCGTTTATGTGGATAGCACTGAAAACAGGTGGAGTCTGCATGATTTTTCCCGTGAATGCTTTTACAGCTTCTTCAAGGTTTTTGAGTGAGGGAAGGGTAGAAGTTTTTATGACATTACCTGTGTATTCCAGTGTGTCAGTTTCTTCCCCGAATTTTATTACTGCGCTGTAAGATTTATCAAACTCAATGATGTTTCCTGCAAGTTTTGTAAGACGGCCTGTACATACGACCAGTAACCCCTGTGCAAAACTGTCGAGGGTTCCCGTGTGTCCAACCTTTGTTGTGTCAAGCGCTCTCTTAATTGCAGAGATAGCATTAAACGAAGTAGGACCTTTTGGTTTTGCAAAGAGAATTATGCCGTCTTTATTCATCATTTATTTCCGTAGCGTTTTACCAGTATGTCGAGTTGTTTCTGCATATAAACAAAATAGTCTTTTTCGAGTTTTTTCTGTTCTGCAGAATAAGATTTCCATTTTGATTCAAATTCAGAAGTTTTACAGGTTACGAGTGATGGAATATTTTGGACTGCATAGTCTTGTACTGCAAATAGAGATTGAGTGAGTTCGTAACCTTCATCTGTATCAGAATTTGGATTGTATCTCCACAATGGATACCAGAATGGATTAGGAAGAGGGTTTTTATCCATCATTTCTGCATATGAATCAACTTTATAAGCATCGAACAACTGATTATCAATCTTTTCTACAGTTTTTCTGTAAACAGATGGAAAATCATCGATTCTCTGAAGATATCCGCTCTTTCTTTTTCCTTCAAGCTGAGGAGCCATATTAATCCATAAGGTTGCCTGGTTTTCATTCTTCCAGAAAGGATCTTTCTGTTTATTTATCTGATCTTGTGTTCTATAAGGAATTTTTTTAGAATCAAGTTTATAGTCTTCGCCTTCGAATCCCCAGTAAAGAATTTTCTGATTTTCTTCTTTAATCATCTCGTCCAAAAATTTAAGGATTTTGATTGCTTTTTCATCGCTGCAGTTTTTCGAAATAGATATTCCCTGTTCAGATGGTAAAAGAGTGTCGCGATATGCCGGTTTTATTGATTTATCAAAAACCAAAGGAAGAGGGCAGTAGGTTCTTTCATACATTCCCTTATCTTTAAAATTTTCCATATCAAAAAAGAATTCCCATCCCTGACAGAACATTCCAAGAAGAATTCCCTGATTGAGTTGGTTATGAAATTGGTCTCTTGTATCTGTGAAAATGGTTGATAGAACAAGGCCCTGTTTATGATATTTATTCAATGTATTAAGCCATTTTTTAAAGTCATCATTTGTATATATACTTTCTGCTATATATTTATTGTTCTTGTAGATAACTTTTGCATATCCGTCATTTGGAGATCCAGCAAGAAAATAACCTGGATTCCATAAGTTAAACGATTCCCAGTCGTAGCATAAGATAGAGAAAGGAATTGTTGTCTTACCGTTAATGCTTGGATGCTTTTTATAATATTTGCCGAGAAGTTCAAAGTATTCATCTATTGTTGTAATTTTTGGATAATTAAATTCTTTAAGTACTGCTTTTTGAATCCAGAATGCGCTCTGGTTATAGTAAGTACCGCCATCAGAGCCATCCATTACGCCAAAGGTAGGAAGAGTGTATATATGTTCTTTTTTGATTGTAGTCATAGTTGCCAGTTCAGAATCAGCAAAGAGCATCTGATTCCATACAGAGGCATAATGCTTCATCAGATTAGGGCAGTGTTTTTCGAGTAAAGGTTTTAAATCTTTAAGGCAATTTCTATCTTTTAAGATTTCTGTGCTCTTACAGTGAAGAATATCAGGAAAATTATTATTTGCCATATACTGGGCAAGCATTTGAGTTTCATTTTTTTCCCCAAGAATATCCCATTTAAAAGTTACTCCGAAAGTATCTTTTATCCATTTGTAGATCTTATTTGTTTTAGATGGTGTTTCAAGGTCTTGATGTGTATAAATTGAAATTGTAAGCGGCCCGTCAGTTTCTTTACTGAATACAGTTTTTGTATCCTGTTCGTAGTCGATAAATGTTGTGTTACTGTTCGAACTGGTTAAACCCAGGAAACACAAAACAATTAATGTGAATGATAAAAACAATTTTGTAAAACTTTTCATATTATTTCTCCTTACAGATAGTGTAATGGAAAGAATGAAATAAAGCAATTTAGTTTTTTTGTGGTTCCGACAGATTGAAAGCTTTTGAAATCAGCTGGCTTATTGTGAGCTTTTCATTTTCAGCAATTTTTCTTAACCGTTCTGCTTCATCTTTTTTTATTGTAAGAGTTATGTTTATAGTATTTCTTCCCGTAGGTTTTCTACCAGCCCCTTTCCTTGAGCCACCCCATTTTTTTTCTTCCATGATTACAATATATAGGAATTAACTTGAAATGTCCAATTATCTATTCAAAGATAGTCGTTTGTGGGGGGGAGAGGTTTAGCTTATTATTTTCTTTATTTGAATCTATACATTTACTAATATTTAATGTTATGCTTTTTACAAAGACAAATAATGATGATATACGATTTTGATGAATATCCTGTAAGCGACAGAAATGGTTCTTATGGTGGAAAGGCTTGTTATAAAGAAGGAATACTCATAAATGATGAATATTGGATAATTAAATATCCACAAAATACTTCAAATCCATTTGATTTAAAAGATTTATCCTATTCTTCTACACCTGAATCGGAATTTCTTGGAAGCCAGATTTATGAATTATTGGGATTTCCTGTTCATCAAACATGTCTTGGAATAAGAAATAATCATGTTGTAGTTGCCTGCAAGGATTTTTGTGATGATAATCATAAACTGATAGAATTTCGTCAGCTTAAAAATACATATAATAAAGTTTTAAGTGAAAAGCTGGAAAAAAGTTTTTCTTCAACAGACAGTAATCATTTTGTTGTTTTAGAAGGTGTTCTTCTTCATCTTGATTACAATCCGTCTTTGCAGAATATCAAAGGATTAAAACAAAGGTTCTGGGATTGTGTTGTTATAGACGGTTTAATCAATAATAACGACAGAAATAATGGAAACTGGGGTGTTTTAAGAGGAAGCGAAGGTGATGTTTTATGTCCTATATTTGATAACGGAGCTTCTTTTTCGCCCAATGTTTCTGAAACAAGAATTATTCATAAATTAAACAATCCCGATTCATTATTAACAGGTGTTTATGATGCAGTTACAACATATAGTTTTGATGGTAAAAAAAATGCAACTTTTAAAGAGCTTATAAAACTTGATAATCCAGAGCTTCATGAGGCTATAAAAAGAAATGTACCATTAATTAAAAATAAAGAGAATGAAATATATGATTTAATTAATCAGATTCCGGAAACAAAAAAATCATATAAGATTATTTCTCCTGAACGAAAAGAAGTTTATAAAAAAGAAATAAATGTAAGACTCTATAATATTTTACTTCCAGAATATGAAAGACTAATTGTAAAAGATAAACATCATGACAATAGTTATGAAATATAATTATTAAAATTGTTTTTTCTTTAATTGTTCTTTGATGAGTTTTCCTTTTTTATTAGGTTTTTGTGCAGCGACATAATCTATATGAAAAGCATCCGGTGGAATTCTATAAGAAACAACAGTATTTCCGTTTGCATTTGTAATTGAAAAGTCACCAGCAGAAATAATATCCATACCTATAAGAGCATCTAAGTTCGGGCCACCCATAAAATCAGAAACACGTAGATTTTTAATACAAACATTATTTGGTAAAGTAATATCTACGATATAATCATAACAATCTATTGTTCCAGCAGCTGTATTATGACTACTCATCCCTACAGGAATAAGTTTAAGTTGATTTGCAACATTTTTAGAAATACAAGATCCAGAAGCTCCTGTATCCCAAACTGCATTTATTTTTATTCCTAAACCATTTTTATGAATTGTTACTTCAGTTTTAATCTGATTAAGTTTTCCATTTTTAGCAGTAATTGTAAAAGCATCATATTTCATGCGAAAGCATATCTCCCTGTATAATAAAATTCAACATCTTTTTCTTCAGGAAGACATCTTTGAATAATATATTCACCAACAGGAGTAGGAAGCATATTTTTAATGGCTTCTTCTTCATCATTAAAATAACCTTTTACTTCTTTATTTTGGATGACTACTCGTTTGCCAATATGTTCTTTTATGATTTTCTCGCGATTTTGTTTGAACCAGTCAAAATCAGATTTCATATCATACATATATAAACTCCTATTAAAAAATTCTTAAACATTATATTATGTATTTACAATATTTGTAAAGCATATGTATAATATACTAAAAAAACAAATCATTTTCCAAAAGACTTGAAAAAAAAACTTGACAAATCAAAATTATTGACATATCTTTTATAGTAGATAGGGTGGTTACATAAAGATAACTTTTTAAGTATAATAAATAAAGTGAAGGAGATAGTTTTATGGAATTAACTTATATAGATTATCCAATAACTAAAGTTGAAAAAACTAATCAAATTGAAGAAGTTAGCCATTATACAGATGTATATGTGAATGGTATATATTCAAGTTCTACAAATTATTATAAATCTTATGAAAATAATATAAAAACAATTGTATATTTTGCTCAAACTCGAATAGTTCATAATGTTGATTTACCTGTAAAAGAAGGATGGACTGTAAGGATAATATATGAAAATGATAAAAAAATATATTATATTATTCGTGAGAATAATCTCATATTATGGCAAAAAGATACAAAAAAATTTAATTCACTTTTTGCATCAAGAATCTCTACGCCGGAATTAGAAAATTTATTAAGTTTTAATACAAATAATGATTATACTTCTATTGTATATAACACAAAATATATGGATGATTTTGTAATAGGCCATGAAAATAAAATTGTTTTATCTACCGAAAAAATTCCAAAATTACAAAAAGATGGTTATAGTTACAATTCTACAAGGATTTATTATTTAGATAATTCTTCGGATATATTTGAAAAGGAAATAGCTATTCAACCTGGATGGACTGTTCATAAGATTTACTTTGGATTTAGGAATATAGGTAATTATTTAAGAAAAAGTATTATTTTAGAAACGAGAGAACAATTGTTTTGTGATTTATATTATGAAAAATCAATAAAAACAGCGATTGCAAGATTAATTAAAGATTATATTAAAAGTGAACATGAATATAAACATGAAACTCCACGTAAAGTCGGCTTAGTTGCATTATTGATTTCTGGAATTCTTTTATTAATAACTAGAAATGCAGTTTATGATTTAACTTTAGAACATTTTTATCAAATAGATTTTGAAAGAATAAATATTTTCTTTAATCATTTATTTACAGGTACTGGCAATTCAAATGATGGACGTATTTTGTTTTTTCTTCCTTCTTTTTTTATTTTTTCAATTACTATTTTTTTATTTCTTGATGATCTTTTAAAAAAAATATTTCAACCAACAATAAAGGTTATAAAATGGTTTAGGAAAAATTCTGGGGTTTTTAAAGATATATTAAAAGATTGGGAAGAAAAATTTTATTTATGAATCTCCTGCAGAGGTCGGATACGGATAGTTTATAAAAAAAAGTATCTGATTATTGCTGTCGAGTATATTCGATAAAAATATTTTATTAATACAGAAAGCCGAATAGCCATAATGGTTTTTTTTGAACCAGTTCCGGTCTCAATTCCATCTGCGGCAATAAAAGCATTTTCCAGGGATTTTATCTGCTCGCCTGTCTTGTTTTTTCCGCCACATTCGATTGTATATTTATTATTTACAAAGAAATCGCTCATTTTGGAGATTTCTACAGTCTGATTATAAGAAAGCTGATTGACTAAAAAACTTTCTCTGACATTTCCTTCATCAGCCTTATTTCCATGATATAAATACATAAGATTTGTATTTTCAACATAAATGGAGAACTTTCCGCTATTATTGAAAGAAGCTTTTTAATTTTTGGAACATATGCTATTTCAATCTTTCTAAAAAGGGGAAGCTCAACATCTAAAATCATATTTATTGTTTCTTCAAGCTTCATATAATAAGTATCTAATCCTTCCTTAAAAAATGGATAATATCCCGTTTTAAGATATTCTTTAAAATACTCAAAAGGTTTAATTTTGCCACAAATATTCAGCGTATGTTTTGAATGATTATGTAGAATTTCTTTAAGCGATAATTCTTGAAAATCAATTCCTGTTTTATACTTAAAAATTACCTAAATGAAAGTCCCTGCATTTTGTACATTACAGGACGATGACTTAAATCAGCGCGGGCATTTTGAAATTTATCGTTATTTTATTTGTTCCAATGGGGCAGAGAGAGGATCGAACTCCCGACATGCTCAAATAGGAAATCCGTTAAAAAAAAACAGGCAAGCCTGTTTTTTTAGGATTCTCCTCAAAATTCATTCCGAATGAACGGCAGTGAATGAGGTCGTAGAATGTCGGGAGTTCCTGAATACGAAAGACTTTAAAAAAACAAAAGGCTTCGTATAAGCGAAGCCTTAACAATGGGCAGTGAGAGGATCGAACTCCCGACATTCTGGGTGTAAACCAGACTGAACAGTTTCTTAAAAAAACAATCAAATATGCAAGATTACTCATAATAAATAGTATTTACGGGACTACTATTTAATTATTTGTTGGTTAAACATCTTATGTCCCGGACAAAGATGTTTTTTTTATTTTAACTTTTTTATAAAAAATAAAGTCTTGGGCGGATGGAAATTTTTTATAAAACTACGGAAGGAAATATTATGGTTATTTCAAATGTAAGTATGAAAGGCGGTGTTGGAAAGTCCGCACAGACAATCCTCCTTGCCTGCAATCTTGCAGCAAGAGGAAAAAAGGTTTGGGTTATAGATTTAGATCCAAATAATTCATCAAGTTTATTTTTTTCATTGGGTATTAAAAATATTCAGGAAATAAATCTTGAAAAAAATGTTTTCAAACTTTTGATGGATAGAAATGCAGAAAATAATATCATCCCATCAAATAAAGAAAACATTTGGCTTACTACTTCTTCAATACGATTACCAGATCTTCGAAGTATTGATTATCATGTATTAAATAATACAATTTCAAAAGTTAAAGATAATTACGATTTTGTAATTATAGATACCCCTCCTACTTATGATAATCATGTAATGTCAGCAATTTTTGCAGCTGACATAATTTTTACTCCAGTTGAATTTAATCAGGATAACATAAACACAGCAAGATATCTTCGTGAAAAAATAATGGAAGAATTACCGGAAAAATATTCCTGCTGGTATATAAATTATGCTCGGTGGGAAAGCCAGTGGGAAAACATTGGTAATTCAACACAATCACAATTTGTAAATGCTTTTGAAGAAGTTTTTGAAAACATCCTTGATGGTGTAAAAATTCCTTCAACAACTGCAGCAAAAGCTTATATCAACTTTGGGGAAAAATTAAATATTAATTCTAAAAAAACTATGGGGAATAAAAAGCTGGCTATTGCTATTAATCAGCTTGCTAATTTACTTATCGGCGCAGAAGTAAATGATACTTCAAAATACGTAGAAACATTCTAAGGAGCTTGTATATGGCAAAAAAACTTTTAATTAATCAGGCTGGTACTCAGGCAGCCTATGCAGATACAGGATTAAAACTTTCTAAACTTATTCCTTTGGAAGAAATTGAAATGCATGAAGAGTTTCAGAAACTTTTCACCATAGATGAAAATCTTTTGAAAAGAATTATTGATTCTATAATAAAAGGTGGATATGACAATTCTCAGCCAGTTCATATATGGAATGCGTTAGATCAGAAAGGAAATAAGCATACTTATCTTATTGACGGTTATACAAGATTTCAGGCTGCAAAAAAATCCGGTTTAAAAGCGATTCCATATTTTGAGCATAAATTTAATGATTTTGATGAAGCTTATAAATATGTACTTGGTTTACAGGTAAACCGTAGAAATCTTGAAGGAAATGAACTTTTAAAAAACATAAATATCCTTATGGGTACTGATTTTATTCAGAAAACAGAAGGAAAAAAATCAGAAGCAATTGCAGAAGCTTTAGATGTTTCTCCAAGAACAGTTGAAAAAGCAATGGCCGTAGAAAAAAATAAAGAAGCAAAAGCTAAAGTTGAAGCTGGTGAAATGACTGTTAATCAGGCTTATAACGAAATAAAAAATAAATCTAAAAAAACAAAAAAAGAATCTGAAAAAATTGAAGATAATTCGGGCAATCCTGGAGCGTTAAACTTCAATCATTCAGATGGAATAGAAAGACCTGTTCATAGTGCAACTGAAGAGGATGAGCTTGATAAATGGACAAAAGAAAAAAACATTCAGGTAGAAGCAGCAAAAAATGAGGGTTGGGAAAAAGGTTTTGCAGATGGTTTTTATAAAGCAATCTGTTTTGTTTTCGGTGAAATAAAAAAAGGCAGAAGTTTGGAAGATGTTGCAAAAGATGAAAAGCTTTCAGATTTTTCACCAAGCATAATTTCAAAGTTTGAACTTCCTCCGGATGATGAAGAACTTTATTTAAATATCTGAGGTGGTGAAAATGAATTATCAATATGAAAGAAGATCTACACAAAATGTTCTTCAAAAATTTACCGTAAAAATTATTCTTAAAAATAATTCATATAAAGGACAGTATGTTTTTGAAGAAAAAACATCACAGGTTTCAGAAGTTTATACTTCAAAAGTATTTGATGGTAAAACAGACTGGGATGTAATGAAGTTAATTATTTTCAATGCAAACCATTTAATTGCAAGTAAAACATCTGCTGCAAATGATTTTACTGATTACGTATGGAAAACTTTTTTCAATTCAAAACAACCAATGCTTACTGATAAAAAGGGAGTGAAATTATGAAAATTATAAGACGGATAAAATTCTTAAGCATTATTTTTGCATTAATAATTACCGCTTCATATTCCTGTAATTATATATCGCAAAATGTTTCAAACATTAAGACAATAAAAGCTTTTGATGTATATACAGGAACAATAATTTCAGTAACAGACGGTGATACTGTAAAAGTAAGTTTTGATAATTATAAAGAAAATACATTATTTAATGAAACAGAAACAATAAGGCTTATAGGTGTTAACACACCGGAACTTAATTTACACAAAGAAGAGCCTGCTGAATATTATTCAGAAGAAGCTCGTAATTATACAAATCAATATTATCAGAAAAAAGTTTTGATTCAGTTAGATCATAATTTTTCTATAAGAGATAAATATTCAAGATTGCTTGCATACATTTATTCTGCAGAAGATAAAGCTTTTATAAATTATGACCTGATTAAAAATGGATATGGTATTTATTATGATGCGTTTTTATTTGATTCCAAAACAATGGAATTATTTGAAAAGGCAGAAATAGATGCAAAAAAACAAAAAATTGGAATATGGTTCCAAAAGGAGTAAAAATGAAAAGAGACTTTAACAAAGTAATTATTGAAGGAAGAATTTCAACTGATGTTAAGACAGTTGAAGTCGGAGACAAAAAAATTGCAAATTTTTCAATTGCAGTAAACAACTTTAATAAGCAGAATGAGGAAATCGTTTCTTTCTTTAACTGCTCGGTTTTTGTAACTGATAAATTAAATCAGCTGCTTGAAAAAGGAAAGCCACTTTTACTTGAAGGTTATCTTAAACAGGATAGATGGGAAAAAGATGGACAGAAATACCAGGCTGTAAAAATCTGTGTGCAGTCCCTTCATCTTATGAAATCAAATCCATCAGAAGTTAAACCAGAAGTAGAACAGGAAACTGTTGATATTCAGTTTGCTGAAGAAGGTGAAGTAAATACTGATAATTATTTCGGATAACACATGGACTTTATCTACAAATTTAAAATGGCTTTGAAACAAATACATTTAATACAATATTTGAGATTTGTAAAAAGCCATTTTACCTGGCTTTCTGTTTTAGTAATTGGATTAATATCTGTAATCATAATTTTTGTAGCAGGATATTTTAACAGATATGTACGTTTTGACTGGTGGAACTGGAAACAGAGAGCCATATATAAAGCTATAAAAACAGTTGTGATTATTATCATGATTAAAATTGTATGCAGGATTATATAAATATGAGTGATAAAAATAAACTGGTAAAACCTCATAAAGAAGCAGTTTATACATATAATGCAACTAAGAATCCAAATGGAACACCTGAGCTTCGTAAAACATTGAATACTTATGGATGTATAAAAAATATTACATCTATTGTGAATAATAACAATGAAATTTATGTAACTGTTGTTTTACAAACAACATTAGATTACCGGTATTTGAATTAGGAGATAATAAAAATGAATCAGATAAGTATTATTGGAAAAATAAGTGAAAAACCAAAGCTTACAATCGTAAAAACTCCATTAAGTGAAAAAGCTATGGTTGTTTTCAAAGTTTTAGATCCAGGACTTCCATATCAGACAACAACACCGAATGAGTATGAAGTTCATTTTATGAAAGATGCTGCAAATCATATTTTTAAATACATGACATTAGAAAAGGAAATTGTTGTATTTGGATATATGAAAAGAGATAAACAGAAGAGAGATGTTTATATAAACGCAGAATACATACAGTTTACAGGTAAGCCTGTAAAAGAGGTCTTAAATGTTTAAATTACCTATAACAATTGAACTGTCTGGTGAAGAAGTAAAAAAATTAAGTTCAGAGCTTGAAAGAATAGATGATAATTTATTTGTTGCGGATTTGATAAATCAGATTTTAAAAAAAGTTGATAGAAAAACACAACAAATAAATGCTGAAATAAAAAGAATAATTTCTCAAAATCCTTATTCACAATGAAAATAAATATTAAAAATATTTTAAGGTTTTTGTTTAACGGAGTTAGGAAAATGGCAGAAACATTTTTTATGAAAAATAAAAAGAATGTAAACTATACAGTTTTAGATAATACCTGTATATGTGATTCTCGTTTATCCTGGAAAGCAAAGGGTTTACATACTTATTTAATGAGCTTACCTGATGACTGGAAGATATTTTTATCTGAAGTAGAAACTCATTCTAAAGATGGAAGAGATAGTGTTCATTCTGCCGTAAGAGAATTAGAACAGTATGGATATATTGTTCGAAAAAGAGAACGTAATAAAGATGGAACTTATGCAGCTACAATTTATTATATAAATGAAAAACCTGAGCAAACTATTGAAATACAAGAAAATAAAGAAGAAACAAATCATCCAGAAACGGAAAAGCCGTTTGTGGATGAAAAAAGTTTACCAGAAACGGGTTTTCCGTATACGGATAATCCGGAAACGGTTAAACCGAATACGGATAATCCGCAACTACTAAATACTAATAATACTAATATACTAAATTTAAAAAATACTAAACTAACTAACAATTCTTTAAAAACAGATAGTTCCATGAAAAAAATAAATAATTCAAATAAGTCAGTTAGTGAGTCTGTTTTTACAAACATATTAAAAAAGTTTTTCCCTGAAAACTGTCATTTTACATCTGATTTTGAATCTGATTTATCAAAACGGTTTGCAGAAAACAATTTGGATAAAAACGAGCTGGAAAAATACTTTGAATTTACTTACAAACGTACTCTTGAATCTAATCCAAAAAAATCTGTTGCAGGTTTATTCAGAACCATAGCTTTATCAGAAAATACGTTAAATGATTATAAATTACTTGTATTAAAACAAGCTCGTGAAAAACAGAATATTAAAAAAACTTGTCCTGTATGTGGAAAAGTCAGCAGTCAAACAGAACGGATTTTAATGGTCTGTAATCAATGTAATTTCGATTTAAGTGAGACTGATCCAAAAGAAATTGAGCTTCAAAGAAAAATTTATCACTTACCTGAAATTACAAAAATCAAAATCAATAAAGAGCTTACAGACTTGATATCAGTTAATTTAGGTTACAATCAGTATATCAATGCAAGAAATGATATTTATAAAAAATATGAGGTTTACAGGGAGTAGATTATGCGGAAAAAAAACAAAAAATGGGATGATGATATTAATGTCATTAATACATCACAAGAGTTTTTTGAAAAGTATGATTATTTATTTTTCAAAAAAACATCAGGTAAAACCGTATTAATAAATATTTTACGTGCGGTTTTTATAATCATTACATTAGCCTTTGTAATATATGGCTTAATTTAAAAGGAGAAAATATTATGAAAACTTTCAGCGATTATCAGCACAGAAGAATACTGGATTCAGAAAACGGAAGGATTGCAGATGGAGATTACGTAAAAGATGATCTTATCATCAGAGTAAAAGATGGATTTTTAAATGATGTAAAAGATGAGGATGGAAATCTTCTTCCAGCAATTCAATATCATGACATGACACATTATGAACATTGGAAAAATGGTGTTTTACATAATGATATCGGGCCTGCAGTTGTTGATGTTACCCCACAGGATGCAAGAGAAGAATGGTGGTTAGAAGGTAAAAAACTTGATAATCCTTTACATAAAATGGAGATAAAATAATTATGCAGGATACATCTTTTTTGGAAAAAATACAGAATAATGAACTGTATAAAAAATCTATCTCGTACCACAAGAAATATCAGTTTATGCAGTTTACTGATGATGAGGGAAATTACCTTGAAGGACAGCAGATAAGAAAAGAAGATGACAATGGAAATATTCTTGGAGATACAGATTTTGATTCTTCAAAAATACATGTTGTCATTTATAATTTCAAAAATGGACTTCTTAATGATAATGAAGATGGAACTCCTGCAATTCAGTATCCTGGGCATTGGGAAAACTGGACAAACGGACTTTTAACAAAAGTAACTGGTAAAGGTGGAACAGTTACTGAAATCTGGCAGGAAGGAATACCTGTTGAAATCATTAATGATTAAGGAGACAATTCTATGAATTTACCAACAAAAGAGCAGCGAGTTTCAATACCAGATAAACCGGAAAAAATTTCAGAACTTGAAAAATTAATGATAAATATTTCCGGATATTTATCTGAGCTTTCAGAATTAAAACCAGTTTTCGAAGAATCTATAAGCTTAAAAAATGATTCAAACAAAAATCTTCTTCAAGAATTCAGAACTCTTATTGGTACAATGACAGACCATTTTGATGAGTTAAAAGAAAATCTTGAGTGTGAAGTAAAGTATTCAAGAGAACTTGCTTTGAAAGGAGAGTTATATGAAAAGAAACATGAAATATCAATTCTTGAATCAAAGCTTATAGAAACAGAAAGCCGTATTGATGTATTTATTAATGATGTAAAAAAGTTTATGACAGAAAAAATTAACAATATGGATGAGACTGTTAAGAACCTTAAGAGTGAAGATGAAAAAATTGAAGAAAGCATATCCAGGTTTAATGAAAAAGCTTCATCTGCAGCAATCAGTGAATATTCAATATTAAAATCACAGTCTGAAAACTTATTAAAAAGCTTTACAAAAAAATGTCAGGAAGATCTGGAAATACTTAAAAAGAAATCTATTGATTTTTTGAAAGAATGTGAAGCGCAAAACAAAGAAATAATCGGAAGAATACCAAAAGTAAATACAAATAAATATTCATTAAAAGATATTCTTTTGTTTATTGTTTCCGGATTAGGAATTGTTTCATTTATTATGAATTTATTAAAAATTTAATATTGGTGGGATTAATTTATGAATACATTAAATATTGTTGATATGTTTTGTGGTGGTGGCGGTGAATCCACAGGTTTAATTGAAGCTGCACATGATTATAATTTTGATGTAAACATGAGCGCAATAAATCATTGGGAAAGAGCCATAGAAACACATTCAAAGAATTATCCTTATGCAGAACATAGATGTGAAAATGTTCAGCATATCGAACCACATACTTTAAAAGCTTCAAAGAACACAGATTTAATGTGGGCAAGTCCAGGCTGCCAGCACTTTTCAACAGCTCGTGGTGGTAAACCTCGTTCAGAAGATATGAGAAGTCCTGCATGGGAAGTTTTACGTTTTGCAGAAGAATTACGCCCGAAAAGAATAATAATAGAAAATGTTCCTGAATTCAGGACATGGGGACCGCTGGATTCTGAAGGCAAAATAATAAAAGAATGTAAAGGACAAACTTTTAATGCTTTTATTACAGGTTTAAAATCTTTGAATTATATTGTAGATTATCAGGTTTTATGTGCTGCAGATTATGGCGCTCCAACTTCAAGAAGAAGATTGTTTATTCAGGCTGTCAGAAAAGATTGCGGTAAAAAGATTTTGTGGCCAGAACCTACAAATATAAAAGGTGGTGATTTAATTCTTCCAGATTGGCATAGTGCTTCTGAAATTATAGACTGGTCGATTCCGAGTCAGATTATCAGTCAGAGAAAAAAGCCGTTAGCTTCAGCAACAATGAAACGGATTGAATATGGTATTAAAGAATTCTGGGGAGAAGCTGCCGTTCCTTTTATTGCCAGGTTATATGGCACATCAACTGCAGAAAGTCTTGAAAAACCTTTATCAACAATATCCTGCAGCGGTGGTCATCATATGCTGATTACTCCTTTCTTATGCAGGTACAACAAAGGAAATAATCGTGTTCATTCAATAAAGGAACCTGTACCAACCTTAGACTGTTCCAATAGATATGGACTTGTAGAACCGTTTATATGTGGCATAGGTCAGAGTTCAGCAAAACAAAGGAACAGAAAGCTTTCTGAACCACTCTCTACTATCTGCACAAAGCAGGAACATTGTCTGGTAAGCCCTATGCTTATTCAATATTATGGAAACGGTCATGCAGTTTCTTTATCAGAACCAATACCTACATTAACTACAAAAGATAGATATGCTCTTATTACACCCGAATATGGAATAGAGCTTGGATTCAGGATGTTACAGCCTCATGAACTTGCAGCTGCAACTGGTTTTCCAAGTGATTATATATTTACAGGTACAAAAGTTGATGTTGTTAAGCAGATTGGAAATGCAGTACCGCCGAATTTTGCAAAAGCAATGTTCAGCCAGATATTGAGCGAGATGACGGCATGAGGAGCGTTGAAAATGAAGTATCATTTATTATGAATTTGATAAGATAAAATAATTAAATATTTTTCTTGTAATTTACCAATAAATAAACTAAAATATTTTATTGGTGTTTAATTATAAAAAATTTTAGGGGGTTACTCATGAGTGAAATTAATGTTAAAGAATTACAGAAAGAAATGAAATCTCTTGGAATTATTAATATTGAAGCTGATGGAGAATTATCTCCTTCTTTACTTAAGGATGCCATTGAATCAGTAAAAGAAACTTCACTGGATTTTACAGAATTGGCAAAAGAATCTAAAAAAATGGTGGCATCTATATAATGACAACTAATATTGATAATAAAGATACATCATGGGCGATAAAAACTTTTCGCCCTTTATTAAAGGCTTTGAAATTACAAGAAGTAAAATCAGAGCCTTTAATACTTTTAACATCAACATTTAAAATTTTTCATCGTTATAATATGTCTAATTGTGTTATTATTGTAAAAATACGAGAATTTACAAATAAAGATGATCGAGGAATATTTATTTGGCAATATAATGAAGAAAATAATTTTTATGCATTACATATTATAATAAATAAAATCTTATATAATAATAATGATATAGATACTAGAATAAAAAGAAAAGCTACAGGTGTCCATGAGTTTACTCATTGTGTAGCATCTATGATGATTTTTTCACGTTTACAATCAAAGATATTAAGAGAAACTTTACAAGAACGTATGGCTAAAAAAATACATTCTCTTGATAGAATTAGTTTAGAATTATTATTTAAAGAATTAACAATGGACTATGAAGATAAAAAGAAAAATAATATAAGTATTTTTCCTGATGACCATTTTAGAATAAGTGGAGATGATTTTACAGGTTTTTACGATGATTTATCAAGAAATTTTCTTTTATCCTATGAGTTATTTTGTGAAGAAGATTTCTTTAATACAGATAAACAAAAAATGTTTCATGATTATTTAAAACATAATGAAAAAACAGAAGCAATGAAATTATTAATATCTGTTATAAAACCTTTATCAGAAAAAAAAGCTTTAAGTCAACATTTTATAATACAACGTATTAATGAAGAATTTCTAAATAAAATATTAAAAAAATAAAAATGATTGATATTTTAAAAATATAAAATTATCTTTCAATAGACTTATTAATATTTCTATGTTTGTTAGTTGGTCTGTAAGCCTGGTATGAATATTTACTTACAATTTTATCTAATGGTAATTCATAAAGATAGTTTTTATCATCTTTGAGAATTACCAGATTATTTTTTTCAGAAGAAGATAAAATCGTCATATTTTTATAAATAATCTGTTTATTTTTATTAATATCCCAGGCTTTTAATGAAACATTTTTTATATTGTCTCCAATTTTTAATTTGGATTTCGAACTTATAAATTCTCCATCATTATGAACAAAATCTTCTTTTTTTCTTACAATTAAGTTGTCTGGATCATTCTCTTTAAAATAATCTTCATTAAGAGGAATAACTTCATGAGCTTTATAAAATAAATTAAGAAAATATTCATTCCGGTTTTTATTATTATTTCTTTTAACAGTTTTATCGAGATAATTAAGAAATTTATTTTTTTCTGCAGGAATAAAAGTATTTACCAGGTCTTTAGCTATTTTAAGACAATCAAGTGGAGAAGTAGCTTGTGTACGACATAAAACACTAAAATTATGTTCAAAATTCTGTGCGTCATTAGGTAAACGGAATTTAAAAAAATCATTATACTGTGCTTCAATAACGTTTTTATAGGTTTTACTATCTATTTTTACTTCATTAAATTGTTGATTAGATAAAGATATAACAGTTTCTTCCGGTAATGTAATAGAATCATTTCCATTACTTAAAATATATGTTTTATTATCTTTATTAAAACCTGCAACAGTATAATTATTAAATTGTTTTAATCCTTCATTTGTAATCATTGCAAAATCAGGTACATTGATTATTTTCTGTATAGTTTCAGGAAGTTCGATATCAGTTTCTTTTGCAAAAGCTTTAATTGAATTAATGTTTTCAACATTAGTAATCGGATAATAAATTTGTTTATAATAATCAACATGTTCATTATTTGGCGGACATAATATTTCAATATTTTGTTCAAGATTCTTAATTTTAGTACCAATCATTTCCGCCTGTTTTTCTGTTATTAAATATAAAGGTTCATCTTTTTGTAAAAGATTTAATTCTATGAGTTTTCTTCTGAATGAATCAGCTCTATCTATATTTGTTCCTGTGAAAGCTTTTTTAGTCATAAAAGATAAAACAGGGACTTCTGGCAGAGGTTCTTGGTAATATTTTTCATATTGCTTTGTTTTTAAATTTAGATGTTTTTCTGAAATATTTTTTATTAAGCTTTCAAATTCTTTTCCTCTAAGAAAAAATTCTTCACCTTCATATATTTCAGCTCCATTTTTCATTAAATTTAAATAAGCCGTTTTTATTGATTCTTTTTCTTCATCAGAAGCATATTCCATAATGGAATTATAAGAATCAACATATTCTTTCATTTTTTTATTTTCTGCCTCTGCCATATTAAAATCCTTTAAAAGTCCATTTCAAGATTTGAAAGACAACATTCAATATTATCTTTACTTAATTCCCAGTTCTCACTTTTACATTTTTGTATTGCCCATTTACCAGCTTCCGTTGCAGTCATGCTGCTTAATATTCCTGGAAAGCTTTTTTCTGAAAAAGGATAGATACGGGTATCGTCATTTATAATTTTTGGAAATTCAGGCTGATCATCTTCAGGTATAAATTCTTTTCGAAGAATTTCCAAACTTGGAACATTGACATCTGTTTTTGTTCTTATAAAATAAACCATATAGCACCTCCTTAATGGTCTTTAGAAAGACAGAAGAATTTAGAAACAAGCTGGCTTATTGTAAGCTTTTCATCTTCAGCAATTTTTTTTAATAATTCAGCTTCTTCTTTTTTTAACGTAAGTGTAACGTTAACAGTCTTTCTTCCGGTTGGTTTTCTACCAGCACCCTTTCGGGTGCCTCCCCATTTGTTTTCTTCCATACCTATAATATATTACAATCAACTTGAAAAGTCAAACTAAAAAATCAAATGATTTAATTTTAATATTCTATTTCAGCAGAAATTTTATGTTTAGAAATTATATTAGAAGTAACATTTGATTCTCTATTATTATCTGGGAATAAATCATAATTAATATGAGTATTCCAGGTAGCTTGTATTTCCGGATTATTCATTTTTGATAAATCAAAATAATCAGAACCAGGTTCAATTTCATATTTTTGAACGATACTACTGTTTTTATTAAAATCAGTAATCACTGCATCAGTAAAAGCATTCTGAGTAATTAATTCTTTTAATCTTTCCTCAAAAAGCATGTTATTTACATTGCCGATTTTATAAGAGAAAGCTTCTGTAATTATCGGAAATGCCTTAATTGCTCCAGCTTCAAATCCATTAAATTGTAATTCATTTCTAATTTTCATTGCTGAATTTTCAAAGAAAGTTTTTTCATACAATTTAACACCACTAATTTGACTGCCAGCATTTACAAAAACAACAGGAATAAAATCATCATTCCAGTTATTAATATCATTGATTTTATTTGCAATATTACATAAATCATCAGACATATGTATTTTATCTTCATTAAAAATAAAATCTTCTTTAAGCATTGGGTCTTTTTGATTTATATTTTCTTTATCATTAATCATTTCCCAATTATTTTCAGGAGTATATAAAGAAAAAGAATTATGATCCAGAATAATATGTCCTGCAAATCGAGATAAACCATCTGAACGGGTAAATATTTCTTTTAGAGCTTTAGTTGCATGTTCATCTTCCATAGAAGGTTCAATATTTCCACTAGGATGATTATGAACTGCAACAATTAAAGAATCAGTCTCTTCGGCACGAGTTATAACCTGCTTGATTGTTGCTCCATCTTTTGTTCCTATTCGCTGCAAGTTTGGTAAGAAACAACAACAAGATAACTGTTCATTAACTTCATGTGTTTTTCTGTCGATTAAAATAAATCTGAAAGTTTCAAACTGTTTATCACGATAAATATTCATAGCTGCATGTAACTGTTCCCAGCCTGTTTTGGATATAGTTTTATTATCCGGAGATAATTCTATTTTTGCTCCAACAATATCTAAAACGCCATGTCTGATAAAATCCTTAAAGTTAACATATAAACTGCTTTCTTTACCATTAAGAATAGGTAAAATAATTTTATCCCTGGTCATTTCAGCTTGGGTTATCTGTTTTGATGTAATTGCCTTGTCATCATACTTTACGGATCGATATCCATAAGTAATAGAACCTGCAGATAAGTCATCATTATCAAAATTATAGAACAAACTATTTTCATCATTGATAAAGTCTTTAAGATTATTATCAGAATTTGTATTTTCATTTTTGTCGGACTTATCTTCTGAAATACTATTTTTCTTATCCTGATTTATATTTGAATTGTCTGGAATTTCTTCTTTTACTGTGTTTTCTGAATTATCAGTATAGATGTTTTCATCCAGGAATTCAATTTCACCATCAAGCCATTTCTGATACTTTTCATAACCTGCAGCTTTATAAGTTTCATACTCTTCTTTTGTTATTTCTCCGGCATTTAATTTTTCAGAAAGCATTTTTTCATGTCGTTGAGTTTTAATTTCAACTTCAACTTCTTTCATTGGTCGAAGATTATTAAGAATATCTGCAGTAAGAATTTCTCTTTGTTTTTCAATTGGATATTCCATAACTTTTTCTTCAAGTCTTGCAAGTTTGAGTTCTTTTAATATTTCCGGAAGAGAATGTTCCATATTTTGAATTTTTTCTTCACAGATTCTTTTCTGTGTGATAAGGTTTTCTACATATTTCTGTTCATCTTCCTGAGAATAAATATTTAGAGAATTAAGCTTATTTTCAATGCTTATTTTCTGGTTTTCATTTTTTTGAAATTCCTTTTTATAATTTTTTAAACTCGTTGTAATCCAGGAAGGAACTTCAAGTTCTCTATCTTTATATTCTTTAATTTGTTCCTCATAATGATTTACCATGTTTTGTAAACGGGTAAATTCAGAATTAAGACTTTTTCTTCTTTCAATTATATCATCATATGATTTTAATTTTAAAACAATATGAGATAATTCAGAACGTGCATCTTTTGTTTTTTCCATAAGAATAAGTTTTGCTTTTTTATCAGGGTCTTTAATAAGGTCAAATTTTAGATCTTCAGGTTTAATATCTTCAACATTTAAAGTATCACCTTTATAATTCCAAAGTTCATTTATACGGCTGATTTTTTCATCATGTTTCTGATATAAAACAGAATCAATACTATCATTCATAACAGGATAAACGATATGAACATGACCTTGATTATTATTCTGTCTCCAAATTCTTCCTTCAGCCTGAATTGTTTCTGAAGGATTCCAACCCAAAGAACAGTTATACATGACAAAACTATTACCGTTTAAATCAATACCTTCAGAAGTATTCTTACCACCAATAATAATTTTGCATTTATTTTTTATATCATTAAATTTAGAAACAATTTTTTCTTTTTTCTCCGGAGTATTATTTATATCACCGTTTATGATTTCAACTGCTTCTTTTGGTATGCCATGTTTAACAAGATAATCTTTAATAATTCCATGTGATTCTTTTCCTAACGGGATATACATAAATTGTCCTTTTTCCGGATTATCTTTATACATATCAATAATAGAATCACAGACAAATTTAAGTTTTGGAGAAGTTTCTACCAGTTCAGAAAGAGGCGGAAGTTCCAATCCTTCATACATATCAGGATTTGCCAAAGCTGGAGCAACACAAGAAATCCTCATGTTATTCATAGCAACAATAATAGCAGCACTATTACCGTCTTTTACCTCAGCCATTCTTTTTTCATCCATTTCTCTCATCTGTTTTTGAAGTTCAGACATATCAAGAGGTTTTAAGTGGGTAGATTTATATGGTCTTATAATAAGAGCTTCTTCACCATCTGCTTTATCTATAAATTCTGTTAAAATAGATTGTAAAGCTGGTAAATTTTTCCAATTCTTCATCACCTGTTTTGTATCAACCTCACCATTTGAAGCAACACCAAGCTCCTGTTTGGTCTGTGCAAACTGGTCAAAGAAATTTGTTAAACTATGAATACCAGATTTTACTAATCTTTCTCGCCCGATATATGCAAGCATAGAATAAACTTCTGTCGGACTGTTTGTAAAAGGTGTTGCAGTAAGCATAAAGACATTTCTGTCATTATTATGACGTTGTACTAACTGTGTCATAGCATACATTTTTAATGCACGATTTGAAGGTTTACCGCTTGGAATACCTGCATATTCATTTGAACCTCTTTTATTTTTAGGTCGTGGTACTACCCAGAGATTTTTGAAATTATGAGCTTCATCTACAGTAAGATTATCAAATCCGCAATCTTCAAAGAAATAATATGATTCATCTTTTACATGACTTGCAGCTCCAATAACACCTTTAATTTTTTCAAGTGTACTGGCCGTATCATGAGTTCCCTCATTATTTAAATCACCACTTACAAGATTTGCAAAATCTTCAAATAATTCATTTTCACAAGACTCATCATTAAATGTAATATTTTTTAAAGCTTCATAAGTACAAAGTGAAATAGAATTTTCAGGTATATTAAGTTTATGAGGATTTTGTTTATCTTTATAATCTTTTACTGATTCATTATTAAAATTATATAGTTCATTAATTTTAATATTTGGAAATAATTCTTTAATATCTGTATACCATTTTGTATAAACTTGATTTGGTACGACTATTAAAGCTCTTTTACATCTCCCTGTCTGCAATTGATTTACGGTTGCTACAATTCCAGCTGCCGTTTTACCGACTCCGACATCATAAGCCAAAAGTCCATTACCTTTATTGCATAAGAAAGAAATTCCTTTAATCTGCTGTTTATAAAGTTTAAATTTATTATTTCCTTTATAAGCACTCATTCCATCAACGAATAATGGTAATTTTGAATAATCCGGAATTACATAAGAATTGAAACGAAGATTATATTCATGCTCAAGCTTTACAATTGTTTTTTCATTAAGACCTTCATGAAGATAGCGTTCAAAAAGTTTATTAGCAACATCAGAACGAGCCTGTCGTTTTTTATCAGCTTCAATTTTTCTTTGTGCTTTTTCTGCTTTTTTTTCTTCTTCGGTCATACGTGAAGAATTCCAGACTCTTAAAGCCTCAGCTTTTACTGATTTTCCATCTATATAATCAATAACATCACTAAAAGTTATTTCTTCTCCAAGTTCTTCTCTTGAAATATTTGCAGTTGCAAAATCAATATATCCTCTGTATCTTTGTGTAGCTAAAGTTTCATTAGCTGCCCATAAGATGAAAGATTCCTGGAGATTTAATTCAATTGGATTATTATCTTCATCAAAATGTGTAACCATAAATTCTTCTGCCAAAGATGATTTTAGTCCAAAATTAATATTCTGAATTTTAAGAGGAGTTTTTCTTGATTGCTCAAGTAATGTTATATTATTTTTATAAATATTTGCTTTTTCAGAATTTTCTCCATTATGAATTATTTCAGAATTTAGAAGTTCTCTCTGAGCTTCAATTTTTCTGTATATATCGCCGGAAGTAAATAAAACTCTATGAGTCCATACGTTAATATCTTCCTGGATATAGTTTTTACTGTTATGAAGATATTCAAGCTGGGATTCTGTGAGTTTTGATAAATCAATTTTCCCTTCCCAGTCTGTGGCAGCCCAGATTGGAAATTCTTTTTCATCAAAATCATTTCCATATAGATGTGAGAATTCTTTGGCAGACATTACTTCACCAGGAGCTTTATTTAAATTCCATTTCTGATTTAAAGCTGGTGAAGGATATTTTTTATCAGAATTAGAAATTGATTTATTTTCTGATATTTGTTCTTTTTCATTTTGAACAGATTCTTTTTGAGTTTGTGTATTATTTTCTTTTAAAACAGTTTTCTTTACTGGTTTATCAAGATAGCTTTCAAGCAAACGTTGACGTTTAATTTCATTACAAATTTCTTTCCATGAAACCATTCTATCAAATTTACTAACTTCTTCTGTATCCGGATTTGTAATGTATGCAACAACTTTAATTCCTTTAGAACTGTTATTACAAGACATATCAAATAAAGCACCAAAAGAATCATACAAACCATATTCGTTTATAAGGAATTTAATGCGTTCCTGATCATTTGAATTTTTTTCAAAAAAATCATTAATACGTTCTTTTCCACCTTGTGTTCCAGAACCAAGTGAAACAAGATATTCAAGTACATCCTGTTCAGAATGTAAATCATAACCTCTGTTCCATTTATCAATATGTGCAACATTAGTATTCTTTGCAAACCAGAGTTCTATAAGATGACGTTTTTCCGTTTCATCATCAATATCTTCAAATAATGGAAATGATTTTCCCGTATAATTTTCAAAGATTTTTTTTGTAGCAGCTTTTACAGGCACACTAATTTTATCGCCTCCGGCAACTCCCCAGAGTATAAAATGTCCGAGTTTATGAAAATCCATTTGTTTCAAAGCTTCGGTAAATTCTTGAGTAGATTCTGCTGCTTTTTCAGGTGAATCTTTATATATTTCTGCAAAAGCTTTTGAAATATCTTCTACAGGAATATTTGAAATTTTTGTTTCTTGTTCAATCTGAGGAAGCATTGAATCAATCTTATTTAATTCATCCTGAACAGTAAGACCTTCGTGAACTGCAACATATTCTTCTATCTTGCCAAAACGATTTGTTCGTGTTTTTACTTCACCTAAGATTTTTTCAGGATGCTGTTTGAACCATTCCCCAGAAGAAAGATTATTAAGATAATCTTCCTGTCTCTTCTTAAGTCTCTCATTAGTAAGTTGTGCATGTGCTTTAACTCCAGCTAAATGATTTTTTAAATCTATTTCATTTCTATCTTTTTCCCATGATGTCATGATAATAATATCAGTTCCCACATCTGTTGTCGGGAATGTACCTACTGGCAATCTATAAGCATCAATCAATTTGCCTTTGGAAGCAATAATCTCTTTCTGTTTATCATTTGTTGAATTTAAAAATCCGGAAGGCACTACAAAAGCTAATAAAGAGTTTTCATCTTTAAGAGCATCCAAACCTTTTGAAATAAAGTATTCTTCATATCTATCGAATTCCTTTCCTTCCCCAAGTCCTTTGTATTTATCGTTATATGTACCATAAGGCGGATTCCCGATTACAACATCATATTGAGGCTGTATAAAATATGGATTCCTGCTGCGTTCGTTTGTATCAAAAAATTGTTTCTGATAAGCACCCTGAAAAATATTTGCTTCAGGATGAAGAATTTTATTAATTCTTGCAGAAGTTTCATCAAGCTCAAACATTGTAAATTCATTGTTCGGTCTGTTATTTGCAAACTTACCGACACCTGCAGAAGGCTCTAAAACAGTCTTTGCTTTCGGTGAATATGAATCTACAATCTGCCAAACTTTTTCTACAAGATTATTTGGTGTATAGAATTCGTTTAGAATTCCGGCATTTGTGCGGTTTACTTCGTTAAGTCCGCCAGCTCCCTCGTACTGGGCAAGAATTACTTTGTCTGCTTCTGTAATTTCTGAATCAGATTTTTTCAGAATTTCCCTACATTGTTCACGAATTACTTTAATATCTTTCTTTGAAGTAAGCTGCTCCGATTTATTAATTTGTTCTTTTAGATTTTCCGGAATTTCAATTTCATCAAGCTCAATATTTGCTCTTTTATAAATTGTTTTGATCATTTCAAAATCTGTGTTATTTAATTTTTCAAGATTTTCAGATAACCAGGCAGTAGATAAATCCTTTAAATCTTGTATTTTAAGATTTTCCTGTTTAAAAGTTTCTTCATAAAACCAGTCCATTTTAGCAGCATCTGCAAGATGACTTAAAGCATTCCATTCTTCATTTGAAACATGTATTTCTTCTTTAATTAATGGATTTTGTTCTTCAATTATTGGCTGAACTTCTTCAAGAGCTTTTATCCAGCCTGTGTATTTTTTTACATCATATTCAAATTGCTTTTTGTTATGTTCATAAGCCTGGCGGAATTCATCAACAGTCTGTGGAGTATCAAATCCAGTAGTATTTCTTGCATAGAAATCTTCCCAAGTTTCCTGACTTTTTTCTTGTGCATAAATAAGACTTTCTTTGTATTTTGCAAGATTAAGCTTAATTTCATCAGGTGTAAGTCCTTTGGATATTTCCTGCATTATCTTGTATTCTGCTTCGATTTCTTTTTCAGATATCTTTATAATCTGAATACCATTCATCAGGTCTTTCATTGGAGCTGAAAGGAAATCTCTGATTTCATCAAAAGTAATATCTGATGATTGTGTAATCGGGAAAGCAGTTACACCAAGGTCTGAAAGAAGATATTCCCAGGTTTCATTATCCCAATTGATAACTTTATCAGCAGTAATCTTTCCGTCTTGTTCTAGGATTTTATTAAGAACTTTTTCTGAAAGTTCTCCACAGATTCTTGCGTGAACTTCGCTTAAAATAAGGTCATTGTTATCTGCAATATCTGCATAATTTGGATCATTTTTTACTTCATTCCAGAAGTGAGTATTTTGGAAAATCTGTTTTCCTTTTTCCCAGAGTTCCGGATTTGTTCTCTGGATATAGTTATCCCAAAGGTGTGTATATTCGTGAATAGCAACTTCGGAATTCATTATATCTGGATTGAGGTAGATTTTGTTTTCATAAGCAAAACCATAGATAACACCATCATTTAAAATCATTTTTTGCGAATTATTTTTTTCTTTGATTGTATAGCCTTCTTCCTTGAGCCATATTCGCATTGTTTCTTTATTAATATCAGAAACATGATAATTAAAAAGTTCACTTGCTATTTTGTCAGGATTATCTTTATAAGCTATGTGCCTGTTAAAAATATTAAAATAACTATCAAAATTACTTTTAGTTATTTCAAGATTTCCTATATCAACATTATTCTGTTTTATAAAATCTTTACTTGACAAAATTTTTGTTCTATCATATTGTGGATTAAAAGGTAGGAACTTCTGTTCCGAGCTGGAAAGAAATTCTTGTATTTCTTTCACCACATGGTTATCACCGGCATTTATGCCGATCGTAACTACTCGGCTGGCTTCTTTATCCAAGTAGATAATGTCGTCAGCCGTTTTTATTTGCTTTACAAATTTTGAAATATCTTTATTATGAAGGCTCATTGCTATGTTTTCACCTTCTTTAAATACAATTACAGATTCAACTGTTTTAGTATGATTGCTACTTGTATTTATAAAAGACTTTCCGTAAACGTGAACAGGCTTGAATGATTCTGTATTTTCATCAAACGTTTCTTTTTCCAGAATCAAAGAAGGAGTTTCCAATGTCCTTCTTATGGCAAGCATTAAATTATTTCTGTTTGCAGGGCAAAGTTTTACAAATTGATTCAGGCCTATTTTTACTGTTTCAACAGGTGTTTCAATAATTCCATCCTTAAATATTTTCAGATAGTTTTCTCTTGAATAAACTGTCGGAATAAATTCTTCTGCTGTTTTTTGCAAAGAATCAGCAATAAGATTTCTTATCTCAATTGTCAGCTTAGTATCTTTATTAAAATCCGACATTTTCTGCAAAATATCCTCTTCTTCAAGAATCCTGTCAAATTCATCCTTATCAGTTACTACTTCAATACCAGCTGCAGCAAGTTTCTCAAGAACATAATTCTTTTTAATTTCTTCTTCAGATTCATCAAATAAACCTTCATTTCCTGTAAAGCCAAGTTGTTCAAATAATTCTTCTTCATATTCTTCATGTATTTCGTCATCAGTCCTTCTTACCCAGCGGCCTTCTTTATTGCGTTTAAATAAAGTATTTTCTCCATATTCATCTGAATTAGTACAGAAAAATAAACTAAATTCTTTTTCAGATTCTTTTTCATCAGGGTCATACTCAAGAAGTTCATTATCATTATGTTCTGCCAAAGCTTCATTTATAAGTTTGATATTTTCAGGATTATTAAGCCATTCTTCCGGAGTATCTGTATTTGAAAGAATATCATCAAAAGATATATGTATATTTTCCTGGCTTTCTGAATTATCAAGTCCATACTGGATCATCCAGTCAGCAAGCTCTCTTGCATAATCAATTTTATTTTCGATTATATTTGTTTTTTTAAGTGCTTTAGAAATAGCTTCAATATCATTACCAGTTTCCATAGCAATATCAAATAGAGTTTTTGTATCATTTGAAAATTCAGCATATTCAGGATACATATCAGGCTGTTCTTTATAAAGCCAGCGCTCAATTGTCATTCCTTCCGGAACATGATAATCAATTTCCATACCAGGAATACTTTTCAATTCATTTATATCAAGATATCCCCATTCGGCCATTTCATAATCACCATTTAAACATTGAAAGCCATAAGCTTCTCCATCTTCGCCGATTTCACAAACAAGTGATTCTGTTCCAGTTGGATGAAAATACCTTATTACAATAGGATGTTCTTCCATTCCATCTGTTTTACCGATTTTGGGAGCATTCATTACAGATTCAGCAGTCTGTTTAATTTTATTTTTATAAAAATCTCCTTCTTCTCCCATTGATAAATTTAAAGTTGTAACATACTGCGCAGTAGGTAAAACAGATTTTGCACATGAAAGTTCTTCCGGAGTTATCATTGTAGAATTACTTTCATTTTCTTCCAGATGTTCTTGAAAATCATTTTCAGTTTCCTGTTCTTCTTCTCTTGCAATTTCATCTGTTCTTTCCAAGAGTTCTTTTGTATTTAAAATAAAACTTCCGGAAGATAAAGGTTCATTCTGTTCTTCAATGATTTTCTGCTCTTCTTCATCTGTTAAAGTATTTTCTTTTTCCCAGGAAATTTCTTCTTCAATTTCAGCCTGTTCCTGAAGCATTTCTAATTCTTCATCTGCTTCTCTTCTTTCAGAAATATTTTCATCAACAAGGGTGGATTCAAGTATTTTAATTCTTTCAAGATCTTTTTTACGTTCCTCCTGAAGTTCATTTACGAGGTCTTTAAGGTAAGCAATTTCTTCTTCAGAATTATTGAATGGTTTATTGTTTTTGTTTTCAGCATTTTCTGTTTCAATAATTTCTGGCTGAACTGATTTTTCCGGAAAGAAAGTATTTTTAAAATCTTCAACATATTTTTTATTACGTTCAATATTTTTAGCTTCAAAAGTTGCAGGATACCAGCAGTTATTATAGTTTGACCAATGATATCCATTTGCTTTTAAATCTTTAAGCATTTCTTCAGTAGGTTTTCCGTTTATTGTACGTAAATTATAGAATCCAAATGATGATTTAAATATTTCCAATTTCATAAATAGCTCCTATCTTTCTACTTCTTCATTTTTAATGTTTTTATTAATTTGTTCTGAAAATTTATTATTCTGTTCTGAAAGCTGCTGATTTACATTGATAAGTTCTACAATTTTTGACTGCATTTCAGAAATATAGTTACCTGCTTTGTTTATAAGCTTACTGTCATCAAGAGTATTATCCAAAATATCTTCTTTAAAAAGAGTTTTATAATCTTTTATATTATTATCAGTAAGCAATTTCTGTTCAGGTGTTTCAATAATAGTTTCAATATTATTTGGTTCTTGAGATAAAGCATAATGATTTTTTATACGGTCTATTCCGTATTCCAGCTTCTTTTCGATAGAAGTGGTAAGTTCAAAAGCTTCTCGTAAATCATTGATTTCAATTTCTTTACGGTTATCCATATTTGCAATAGTTAATGCAACTTTAAGAGTACTGGCTTTCTGACGTTCACTCATATCTATATTATGCTTGTCAAAATAAAGCTTACATTCTCTGTCCAGCTGACATTTTTCTGCAATTTCCTGTGGAGTAAGATTTGAATTATAATTAGGATTTTCTCTTTGAATTTTGAAAGCATTTTCAATATGTTTTTTCATTTCTGCAACAGTAATTTTTCTTGGATCATTTTCATTTTTTTCAACATGCTGCATGATTTCAATTCTATCCAGTAATGGAGCAGAAAACTTTTTCCAGTATTGTTCAATTGATTTTGCAGAACAAAGACATATTTTGTCATGGCTGCCATAATTACCACATGGACATGGATTTACGGCCATTGCAAGCTGAAAATTAGCCGGAAAAGTTGTTGTTCTTCCAGCTCTGCTTAAAGTTATATTTTTATTTTCGAGAGGGACTCGTAACATCTGTAATACTGTACTTCTGAATTCGGCAGCTTCATCTAAAAATAAAATACCATTATGAGCTAATGAAATCTCTCCAGGTCGGCAGCTTACACCACCACCACACATACCTTCTATAGATGCAGTTTGATGTGGAATACGGAAAGGAACATCTTTTATATTTGGTTTATCAGGATGAGTAAGTCCTGCTATTGACCAGATACGTGTTGTTGATTTAGATTCTTCATCAGTAAGCTGCGGTGTAAGGGCTGGAAACAAACGCTGACTTAACATTGTTTTGCCACATCCAGGAGCGCCCTCAAGAAGAATATTATGTTTTCCGGCAATTGCAATTTCAATTGCTCGTGCAGTATCATAATAACCGTCAAGATTCATATCCATAACAGTTTTATCATAATAATCTTTAGAATTCAGAACTTCTTCATTGAATTCAATTTTAGTTTTAAGACTAGTTTCAACTGATTTTTCAATAAAAGGTTTATTATTTGATAAAGCTTCATGAAGTTCAAAAAGATTTGAAACAGGAAGAACTTTTGCACCAGGTACTTCTAAAGCTTCATTTACATTCTGTTCTGGAACAATAAAATTTGTTATACCGGAAGCAACTGCAGAAGAAACTGCGGCCTGAATTCCTCTTACAGGTCTTACTGCTCCGGAAAGTTCAAGTTCTCCCATGCAAAGAACATTTTCTCCCTGATAATTATTCTGTTCATTTAAAATTGAAAGTGCCATAGGTAAATCAAATGCAGAACCTTCTTTTTTTAAATCTGCAGGACTTAAAGATTGAAGAATTCTGTTTTCGGGGAATGGTAATCCCTGATTTCTGAATGCTGCTTTAATTCTTTCTCTTGATTCTTTTACCTGACTATCTGCCAGTCCGACAAGATCATAAGCAGGAATGCCTTTCCTTAAATCTGTCTCAACTGATACAATTGAACCTTCATAACCAAATAAACTGTAAGTATAAATTTCTCTTTTGTTTTCATTTGCCATAATAATTTCTCCTTTTTAATCTGAATATCCATTTGATTTATTTTTAAGTTGATGTCTTAATTGTTTGTTTTCTTGAATAAGCATACGGCAGTCTTTCATAAGTTCATCAATCTGTTGTACAGCTTTTATAAAACCTTCTTTCAAACCATTTTTTAATTCACGAGGAATACCATTTACAATTATTATTTCTGATTGAGAAAGAGATTCCATATTATTTTGATTTTTTACTTTTGATATTTTTTCTTCAGCTTTTATTCTGTCATACCAGGCAGTAACATTTATTACCTGATTTCGAATATTGTCATCAACAATATCTATTGTTTTTTGCCATGCTGGAAGGTTATAATTATTTTTATTAAAAACAGAAAGTAAAAACTGATTTGGAATTTCCGGATTAATTGATTTTCTATAAGTAATACACGGAACTTCATTTTCATTTATTTGTCTGTCTTTATTCTGCTCTGGAAGAAGTTCATTATAAATACCTTCTTCAGTTCTTATAGTGTATTCAATAAAACTTGTTTTATCAGAACCAAAATAAGGAACTTCACTTCTATCTATTACCTCAAGATAAAGCTGGCCGTCATTGTAATCTTCTTCATCTTCATGATAATCAGATTCATAATTTTCATAATCATTAAATAATGCAGCTTCACTCATTCCGCCATTTACCTGGCTTTCAAGATAATCATCAAGATCATCCAATTCTTCAAAATTTAGTTTATTATTTTTTGCCATATTTTCTCCTATCTTTCCCATCCGTTATAAGAAACAGTTTTTTTCATTTTTTCTTCATGAAGTTTAGATGTTTCAAGATTTAAATTTTTAGAAGTCATTGTACGCTGGTAAATTGCTGCAGAATACATTTTTTTGGTAAGGTTTTCTGCAACCATTAAAGAATTGATTTTACCTTCATCAATTTGATTGAATAAATTATTAAATGCCGTATAACATTTTTGTTTACGTTCTTCCTTAATCGGATTCTGCATTTTAGCTCCAACAGACTGATAAAGATTATGAGTATATTGAGCTTCAATTATGGATGCACAATCAACTCCGGAAAGGAAACGGTCATTACGGATTTTTTCCTGAATTTCAAGAATTATTTTTTTATTATTTTTTACATCTTTTTTTAAGTTATCCTGGAAAGTGTCATAATTTTCCTGTGTATAAGTCTGATCTAATTTATAAGCTTTTTCTGTATATTTAATTAATGCGTTTTGAGTTTCCGGAGTAAGACTGTCAAAATTATATAAGAATTGAAAATTATTTTTTGAACCGCCTTCATTAATATATAATTCCAAAGATTCAAGATGAATGGGATTTTTAAATTTAGTCATGCATAAAACAGGTTCAGCATTGGGTTTAAATTTAATTTTAATTCCTTCTCGAGAAAACTTTTCAAGGTCAGCACCATATAACCAGAGATTGGAATTATATTTATTTTTTGCGGCCACCTGTTCAAGAGCAATAAGATTTTCATCTTTAATAATTTTTCCGGATAAAAGTTCACGAGGTACTGATTTAATATCATTATTAAAAAAAGGAAGAGTTTTATTTTTTAAATTTTCTTTAATTGCGCTGATTACCTGATTGTAAAAATATTCATCTTCAGTATAACCTTTTGTAAAACTTGCGCCTGATTTCCAGTTTGAAAGAATATATGTGTAACTCATTTTTTGCTCCTTTTATAAATTAAAAAAAAGGAAGGTGATAATATTTACCACCTTCCCGAAAGACTAGAAGATAGTAATATCCTGGTCATAACTCTTTTTACGGTCATGCTGAATCTGTTTCTGAGGTGCCTGTTTCTGTTCTGCTTTGTTTTCATTACCGTAGGCTTTCTTGATGATTTCTTTAGCAGCAATATCAGCATTTACACAATAACTTCTTAAAGAAGGAATCATATTTTTGATTTCCTTTTCTTTATCATTCTTTTTTTCGAGGTTATTTGCTGCAACTGCGATAAACTCTTTTTTGAACTCTTCAATAACTTCTTTTGAAACATTAAGCTTCAAACCACTTTCACATGCTGCAAAATATGCAGGAAGATAATCAGAACCTTTTGTAACGGAGATTGTCTGGTTATTAAGCTTCTGTGGAAATTTTACTTTGAAAGATTTTTCCTGCATTTTTTCAGGTTCTTTCAAATCTTCCGGAAAGTAATATCTGGCAGTATGATATTTTTTATCATCGTCTCGCCAGACATAAGAAAGTCCTTTGTCTTTTGAAGCTGGAGCTGTCTTCAAAGACTGTAAAGTGTGATGAGTTCCAACAACATTACTTGTAATACCCATTTCTGCCTGCTTACATTTAAGCAAAAGAAGATTCATGTCATTTACGCAAATGGCGTTGTTTAAGTTGTAGATTGGATTTGTATCAATAACGCCGTTAGAGTTTGGAAGGAATGGAGCTGTGCCATTTTCTACTGCTTCTTTAAGTACTTTAACATTATGAAGCTGAATATAATATTCAGAAAATGCATTTTTTGTACTTAACTGTTCTTTCTCGGTCATATAAGACCTCCTTTTATAGCAACCTGTCAAACTTATCTGATACTTAGAACAGGAGTATTTCTTTGTATCTTTACGGGTTGATAAGTTGCCAAGTTTTACAAACGTTTCATACAGAAACGCAAATAACAGAATTGATAATGACATTTATGCAAAGCTACTGTTATTTTGTCTATATTATAAAATACTATTTTTAATTTGTCTATATTAATTGTAAAAATGTAAATTTTATTATAGAATAGAAATATGAAAGATAATCATTTTGTATATGTAGAAGTTCCTTATAATAAAGAAATAGCTTATACATTGTATGCAAGCGGATTAACAATAGATGTTCCAAAACTTGCAGAAGATAATTCAACGGTTACTTTTAAATATCCTAAAAAAACAATATTTGTTTTATTCTATGAGTTTAATACTCCACACAGATTAAAAACCAGAAGAGCTTATGTATTGACCTGTCAAAAAGACAAAAGTTCAAAAGAAGAAGTAGCTTTACCAGGTGTTAGCGATAAAGTTCAGATCATCTATCAGGCAAGAGGACATAAAGTAGATTCCTTAAAAAGATGTTTACATATTCTTTCACAAAATGAAAAATATTTAATTTATAAAATGCCTGTTTTATTCTGGTATAAAATCTGTGCAATGATTGAATATTATGACGGTAAAAGAATGGATTTTGTAAGGCTTTATAATTTGTACCGACCAAAAAATTATAAGGAACTTTCAATTTATGACAATTAGTAAAGAATTATTAGAAAACTATAAACTCATAAGTATTAATATCTGCATTTATAATAAAGATATTATGACTACTTTCTGCAGGCAGAATAATAATGAATGGACTTTTAAGCTTTCAGAAAATCTTGATAAAAAAATAAATACCATAATATTAAAATTTAATTTTGAAAATTATATAACCCAGGCAACAGTAGAAGTATTGGAAATTGGTGAAGATTATATAATTACTAAAAAAGTAATTGATTCAGAAGATGAAAAATTAAATAGTTTCATTCAAAAATTAAATGAGATAGAAAATAATAATGAAAAATACGGCAGACGAAAAGAAGAAAGAATTGATATTGGAGATAAAAATTACAGGCTTTTTGGTCTTGAAAAAATTAATCAACAGTTAATCGTACAGAGTGAAAAAATTATAACCAATTGTGTTCTTGCAGATGTTTCTTTTCATGGAGTAAAAATAATTACTCCCTATAATCAGGTAATACCAAAGCTTAATAATTTTACTTTATTTATTTCATTCAATAATCCGATAGAAAATGTTTATATTGAAGTACATAAAGTTTATATAAATTTAAATAAAATTAATGAACATACTTATGCTTCAATCTCCTGTCAGATACTTGAGCCGGTTAATTATGTATGGAAGGAAAGAATTATTAAATTAATAGAAAAAATAGAAAAATAAGTATATAATTTAATTAATGAAAGACAGAAAAATAACTTATGCCCAAGAAAAATTATTAAGATTAATAGAAGAACGACAATTAAAGAAATGGTGCTTTCAGCATAACTATGATCATACTTTAATGCACAAAATAGCCAAAGGCGAAAGAATCCCGACTTACAGATTAATGTGTGAGACCTGTGATGTAATTTCTCCTGCAGAATGGATTTATTTTACGGAAGAAGAAATCCCTTATACAGTTCAAACTGTTCCAAAATGGGATGTAAATCAGGTATGTTATTTTCTTAAAGAACATAAAGCTGACTATATGCAGATAGCAAAACAGTTTGGTCTGGAAAAAAATGATGCTTACAGTTTATTTGTAAGTTACAGATTAAGACCTAATTTAAAGCTTTTAAGATTATTTGTAAAACAGATAAATCCTATATATTTTTTTTGTGATAAAGCTGAACTATATGATAAAATTGTTTATCCGGATTCAGGCGAAGTAGTTTTATTTAATGAAAAAAAATATTTTATCATTACTTCAAAAGAAAATAATAAAAAGACAAAGACTGCCGTTGTATGTACAATGGATGAAAATGATAAAGTAAACATCCATGATATAAAAACCATTTCATTATCATTAATACCAGGTACAGTAGAAATAAAAATAAATAAAAATAAAATACTTAAAGATGTTCGTGAATATTTATCTTAAAAAAATAACGGGTACTTAAAGTACCCGTTATTTTTATGCATCCGGACTATTTTTTGAATTATATTTTAATAAATCTTTATCTGCTTCATCCTGTGTTTTTCCATTATCCTTTGGCTGAGGTTTTGCAACATAAGTACTTGCAAGTTCGGCAGTTTTTTGAGTATTAAGAAGTTTTGAATGTACTCCTCGTTCATCTCTTGTACTATATGCAGCGTATCTTCCGGCTTTTCTTGCTTCTCTATTAGCTGCATTATATTCTTTTGTTTCAGCTTTAGACATATTTTGAGGCTTACCGCTTGTATAACCTTTTGACTGCATGACATTATTATAAGCTCTGGTTCTTGCCTGTCCTGAAGCAATTTTATTACCAACTTTTTCTTTAGTCTGTTTAATTTTTCCTGCAGCTGCATTTTTAACTTTACCTGCAATTTTACCAGCTCCGATTGCAGTTCCAACTCCAGCAACAAATTCTCCCATACTGAGCTGAGCCTGACCTGTTGTAATTGTCTGTGCAATTTTAGGTGCATTTTGGGTAAGAATAAATCCAATGATTACCTGTAATAAAATACATCCGACATTATACCAGTTCATACCACCACCAGAACCAAGAATAATGGAACAGAGATTTAAATAACTCCACATTACATAAAACATACATAATGTCATTACAAGTAATTTTGTAAAAAGAGAAATATAAACAGGAATAAATTTTTTTGGAAGTTCTTTTGTAACATCAAGTAAAACCATAGGTATAAAGAAAACTGTAATTGCAGTAATGATAACAAATTCTATACATGTCATCATATATTGAATGATTGTAAATATGGAAGCAAGAATAATACCAAAACATAAAACAAAGCACATTAAATATTCTGGTAACCTTTGTACCCACATCCAGGCTTTTTTTACCGATACATTAAGACTGCCAAACATACCTTCATAATCTTCATCCGGAATACTGTTATAATCTTCCTGTAAGTTAAGATCATTTCGAAGCCAGACAACCTGTGTTACAAGTAAACCAAAACGAAAGATAGACGCACTTGAAAGAAATCCAAAACCAGAACTGTCTTTAAGATACATATTATTTGCAACATAATCAGAAGTACCATTTTTTCCGGTAGTCATTTCTTTAATTGCTTTTACAGTTTTTAAAGAAGAAGAATTTGAAAGCTTTTCATTTTCACTTCTAATTTCCTGCAATAATTTTTCTTTTTTCTTCTGGTCTTCATTTGAAGAAAGAATAGCCTGTCTTAACTGTTCGTCATATTGTTCAGCTGACATATAATGAGGGTCAAAAGGCTGAACTCTTTCAGACAAACCTTTTAATTTATTTATATTCCTCATTAATTTATCTTTTGAAGCAAGTGTTTCAAGCTGACTTAATTCTTCAATATTACCTTTAAAATCTTTTAATTCAGCTTCTACACTTATGTTTTTGCTTGCAGAAGTAGAACCTATATGATTTGCTACTTTACCGACACCATTTGCAAAAGGCTTCCAGAACGACAGTAAAAGAATAAATAAAAGCCATTTATATAAAGTATCCCACCATAATTCTTTTACATTAATTCTTGAATTTATTAATTTAAAAGCACTCCATCCAAGTCCTAATAAACCAAAAGCCATTCCGGTTTTTTGAATAATACCAGCAAAAGTATCCATTACACCTGTAAAATAAGTAATAGCGGTTAAAACCGGATAATCTAATGAATCAATCATATCCATATTTTATTCTCCTTATTGATAAGACGAAGCTCCGGAAAAACCTTCCATACGGTGACTGTCATATTCTCTTTGAGACTGAAAATATGCTTTTTCTTCATTTTTTTCACGTTCTTTTTCATTTAATTCCATACAATATTTTTCTGCAATTAATGCCTGTGCGTCATCCATATTCATCTGCAGTTCTGTAAGGGATTTGACAAGTAAATCCTGGTATCGTAATAAAGTTTCATTTGCAGCACCCTGTGTTGTATTACCATCTGAATCTCTTGATTTTAAAAAAACATCTAGAAGATTAGTTGAAGATGTAATGCTTTCTGCTCGTAATGTTCTTGCATTATCAGTTATTTTTCCTAAAGCATAACTTACTTTTTCTTTTACTTGTGTTAAAGACTGCTGCATGAATAAATAATTTTCAGGACTTATACCGTATTTTGACATTATTGCCTGTTTTTCTTTATCAGTTAATTCTTTTGACATTGTTTGTATCGCAGATTTCATATTACTTGTCATATAACTGTATGCGTCATTAGTGGCCGCAAGAATATTTTTTTCTGCGCCATTAATACCGCATAAATCAGCTACAGAATAAACATGGCTTCCTATATTAATATTAGGTGTAGTCAAAGAATCTTTAATTTGTTTTGAATAACTTAACAATTGATTTATTCTGCTTGTAGCATTTTTAATATCATTACGAATATCAAAATCACCGTCAAAACTAATATTTTCCCAATCAATACCTTTTGCCTGTTCAATAGTTTTTGAAATCATTTTATATTGATTTTCAATCTGGGTAATGGCATTGTTTACCATATCATAATTGGCATACAGAATATCAATAGTTTTAAGCCAGTTTTCAATATCAAAAACCATCATGCCGGCTCCAAAACCATTAAACAACATGGAAATTAAAATTCCAAAACAGATAATTTTCTTTTTCATTAATTTGCCTCCTTAAGCAATTCTTTATATTTTGAATAATCCAGAACTTCCGGATTTTTCCCAATTTCAATATATTTTTCTTTCGTTGCTTCAATTATTTCAAAAGCTAAAGGTTGTCCGGTATTTTTACCATATTTTTTTTCAACATCATCAAGTAATTTATGATCTGAAGTAATTAAAGCAAGCTGCAATTCATCCAGGTCTAATTCAAATAAACGGCAGCCATTAGGATTTTTAAATAAATAATCTCTTTTAGGTGTTGCAACGGAAAGGGTTTCAATTTCAGATTCAGTAAGTCCAAATTCCATATAACTATCTTGAAGAGTTACTGCACTTTTATCAGCCAGATATATTTTTGTAAGACATTGCTGAATAATAGTATCTTTTAGATTACTATTACAAACTGCACTTACTTCCTGTGTAGCAAATATACAGAATACTTTTTTCTTACGCAGAGTTCTAAGCCATTCCTGGATAAAATGTTCAAAAATAGGATGTTGTAAATATAACCAGGCTTCATCAAGAAAAAGAAAAGTTAATTTTTGTTTTTCACCAACAGGAACATTCCATAATTTTTCAAGATAACGGAAGATATACATTAAAGCCGGAGCAACAGCTTTTTCACTCAACCGCATTAAACTTCCCATCTCAATAGTCATTAATTTTGAAAGATTAAGATTTGTAGAATCAGAATCAAAAATATTTCCAAATTCTCCACCTTTACAATAAGGTTCTAAAGCCATTTTTAAAGTATTTGCTCCTGTAGATGGATCTGTATAATTAATGTACCCTTGAAAACTTGTTAAATCCTGTGAACGTTTATCTTTTCTTTTAGAAAGTAAAATTAAACTTTCTGTAATTGCTTTTGACATTACAGGATTTATTTCAAGTCCTTGCTGCTGAAATAAACCTTCCATAAATTGCTGACACCATAATAAAGCTTCATCATATTCTTCTTTGGTACATTCATCAGGATTTTTCAGTTCGCTTAAAGGTTGGAAAGTAATATCATCTTTTCCAGGTTCAACATAAACTCCACCGGAAGCAATCATAAAAGCTCTTGAAGAAAGCTGCTTATCTATACAGATTATATTTGCATCCGGATACTTTGTAGCCTGTGCCATTAATAAAGCAAGTAAAGTTGATTTACCCGAACCTACTGGCCCGAATATAAAAGTATTTCCTACATCACTAACATTAAGATTTAAGAAAAATGGAGTGCCATAACTTGTTGAACATATTAAATGAGGTATAGAACAGCCACATACTTCCTGTGTAAAATCATTTTCAATTTCTCCCTGCCAGGCTTCACTTAAAGGAATTATATGGCTTAAGTTTTGGGATGTAATTAAAGGTCTACGACAATTACTGTGAACATTACCAGGCATCATTCCAAGCCATGCAGAAAAATTATTAAGAGTTTCTTCTTTTACACCAAAACCACAGGACTTTATTATCTGCTGAAGAAAACGGGCTTTTTCATTTGCTTTTTTAAAGTTTTCATCCCATACAACAAAATCACATGTATAATATCCAAGAACAAGATTAGAAAGTGCAATTTCTTCAATAAGACTGTTTGCCTGTCCTTCCATAGCAATAGCTGCGCTGCTTTCATTATCAATTTCTACATCCATTGCCATTTCAGTAAATAAAGTTAAACCAGATTTTCTTGCAGAGAAAAATCTTTTCTGATATTTTTCAGCCTGTTTCATACTTGCTTCTTTAGAAAGAGGAATAAATCTTGTAGTCCATCTGTATTCAACATTTGCTCGGTTTAAAGCATCAAACATGGCAGGAAAAGTAGCATTTGGAAAATCAGTAATTGTTATTACTGGTACATAATACGGGCCGACTTTTAACGGGATGGAAGTATCTACATCATAAGCAGTTAAAAATTCATCAAGGAAAAAATAAGTTTTTTCAGGATAATGTAATTTGTACTCTTCCATTGAAGGAAAAGTTTTAAGATAAGTATATAATTCAGAATTATCAAGTTTATGATAAATTACCTGTGATAAAGAACCCATTGTTTTTTTTACTTCAGTTTCAAACTGTTCAATAAGTCTTTTAACTTCCGGAAGATTTTTCTGTTTTTTATATAATGGTTCTTTCTGATTTTTCTTATTTACAGGTTTAGAATTATTTTTTTTATACAATAAGCTATCAGTTTTACTTTCAGTATCAGGTGGAAGCTGCCATACAAATGTAATGTAATAATCGGTTATAAAATGTTCTCCGATATTTTTAAAATTATCATTACGTCTTTCATCAATAAGCCAGCCTGCAAGATTTGTAAATCTTCCTGCAGGATATTCTTTTGTTAAAGATTTTTTACAGTCAAACCAGATAGACCATCCTTCTTCTTTTGATAATCCCATTATATTCTGATTAATCATATCTGACATATATGCAATATCCTGTGCAGAAGAACTTTCTAGATCAGGATATTCAACTTTATAAGTACATAAAACAGCTGCATCTTTTAATAAACATACTCCGGGTGTAATTATAAAAGCATAAGGTAATAAACCTTTAAGCTGGTTTGGAATATCAAAACAATGGAGCTTTTTCATTTTCTTTAAATCAAATCCAGGAATTTCCATTATGCATACCACCTTTCTGGTTCAAGTATTCTTTCATAAACTATAATTAATTGAAGCGGATCTTTTTTGCAGATTTTTCGGGCAATAATAAAAAGAATTACACCAATAATGGCACACCAGAGATTAATAATATTTATTAAAATAATTGTAAAAATTAAAATAAACATAGCAGGAATTAAACCTATTCCTAAAAGTTGATTAGGTTCCTGAATTGCTTTATATACTGGTCTTGAAAAGTTAAAAACATTGTTTTCCATGACAAACTCCTTAAAATACGGGCATTAAAAATAATGCCCGTATTATTTTTAATTGGACTGGAAGCTCAAACCATCGAGGAAGTAAGAACAGATTCCGGAAGCTGATAAAAGGATAATTGTTCCGATGATCCAGGGTGCAAACTTTTTTAAGATTTCACCGCCGCCGCCGTTCCTTCCTGCAACTACTACACCAATTGCTTCAACAATTAAAGCAATTAATAAAATTGCCTTTACCCATGTAGACTGGAATAAAGACAGAACTTTATTCGACCAGGTTTCAAGCTGAGTAATTGTTTCTGCTGCAAAAGTCGGTGTAATAATTACAAAGAATAAAACCATAACCAGAATAAACTTTTTAGAACAGAAAAAACTTTTAATATTTTCATATTTCTTCTGTTCATTTAAATTAAGGGACTTCATAAATTCCTCCTTTGTCCTTTTTTTTAGATTAATCTTCCTTTAATTTCATCCAGCCATGCAGTCTGTCCAAGACTTTTTGTTTCAACAATTTCATTTACAATTTTTCCATTTGGTGTTGGAATCATGTGAATTAATAATTGTATAGACTGGCTTAAATCCGGAAGTTCGCCACCAATTACCTCTCGAAGTAAATCAGATATTCTTGATAACATTGTTGAAGCTGAATTTGCATGGATAGTCGTAACACCTCCTGTATGTCCCGAATTCCATGCCTTAAGAACTTCATTTGCAACATCTCCATATCTGAGTTCTCCGAAGATAATTCTATCTACATTACACCTTAAAGAAGTTGCAACTGCCTTAAGACAGTCTTTTCCTTCTGCCCAGATTGATACAACATCTTTTGCTTTACATTGAATTTCTGAAGCATCTTCGACAATGTAAAATCTGTCATCCGGTGTAAATTCTGACATTTTTAAAATAATCGCATTTAATAAAGTTGTTTTTCCCGAGCCTGTTTCACCTCCGATTGCAATATTGCTGCGTTTTTTAATATGCTCAACTAATAAGTCATATTTTTCTTTTGTAATAGAACCCTGTTCAAGATATTCTTCAAGTGTAAATATTTTTTCTGACGGCCGTCTTATAAAATACATTGGACTTACTGCAGCACGAGGTTTTAAAATCCCTTCAATGCGGCATTTAAGACCAGGAAGAACACCTTCAACTATAGGATTTTCAGGATTTATGGTTGTACCTAAAATTGAAGCACTGGCATAAATAATCCTGGTAATTGTGGCTTCGTCAAAATAAATATCTGTAAATATTTTGCCCATACCGATTCCTTCAACAATTAATCTGCCTTCATTACCAATTGCAATATCAGTAACATTTTTATTGTCGAGGTAAGGCTTAATCGGACTCATGTCATCCATTAAATTACGAAGCCATTTTTCTTTTTTTGCATCTTCTGCAAGTTTATTAACTGTTTCAGTCATCTATCTGTACACTTCTTTCAAATGTATCCAAAACCATTTGTTCAAGCTTGCCAGGATGTTGTCTTAAAAGATTCTGGGTACAACTTTTTTCAAATTCTTTCATTTTTTCCTGCAATATTCCGTCTGATACAACCTGTTTGTCAGGAAGATTTTTTTTCATTTCACGTACAATACTGAGGGCAATAAGACCTAATAATTCCAATTTATTGTCTGCATACTGAATTTTCTTTTTAACATCCATTAAAGACTGGTGAATAATTTCAGTATTTTCATATCTTTTATCAAGATATTCCTGGCAGGCATCTCTGATTACATCAGAGCAGGTAACATGATTTTCCAAAGCTTTACACTTAATAAGTTCAAGCTGGGTAATATTCATGCGTATATTTACCTGCTGATATTTAGTACATAAAGGATTAATTTTTTTTCCTCGTGGCATTTTTACTCCTCATTTTCAAACAAATCACAGGTAATAACCTGTGTTGGTTCGACTGCTTCTATATTTTTGATTCTTTCTTCCATTTTAATTTTCTTAAGTCTTTTAAAAGCTTTATTATTGCTTGTAAGATGTTCTATGTGATAAAAAATCTCTTTATCATCTGGAATTACTTTCCAGGCTTTTGTCTTAAATCGAGGGTCTTCGTAGTAAACTACTTTTTTACCCTTATATGGCGGCATCCCCTGATTAAAGACAATTAATCTGTTAAATTCGAGCTTCATTAATTCATCTGCAGAAATTAAAGATGTACTTGTTTCCTGTGAACTTCTTGATACGTTGTTATAACCAACCTGCCATTTATTTCCCGAAGAAGAAATATTATCGAGTAAGACAGAACGGTTTCCGATTGTTTCAGAATAAATTCTTGCGTCTTTTAATGAACCAGGAGCAAATAAAATGACAGTTTTACAATGATCCAAAAATGGATGGTTTTCTCCATATACCTCAATAATCTGATTTAAAGCCTGGCAGACAATAAAGAAGGTAACACCATATCCGGCAAGAATACCTGCATTAAGTGCAATATCTGGGAAATATCCAAGAACAGGAAATTCATCAAGTAGAAACATACAAGGGATTTTAAGCTTTACTTCATTAGCATTAGTTTCACCTGATGAGAACTTTTTAATCATGAAAGTAATAATCATACGGAAAACAGGACTAACTCGTTTAATATGATTATAAGGAACAATCAGATAAAGACTTATTCCGTTTTTACCTTCAATAAAATCATCTACCGAAAAATCAGAGTAAGCCGTAGCCTGTCTTAATAACGGGTCTTGGAATAAACTGATTTTAGAAAAAACTGTAGTATATGTAGAAGCTCTTTCTTTAGGTGTCTGCATTTCACTTCTATTTGCTGCTTTTGTAATGAGGTCATTAATCAAAGGATTTCCATGATCCGTATTTCTCATTTCATCAAGCATTTCAGCACCGGGGCCTCTATCATTTTCATCATCAGTAGAAGCGCCATCGCTTTGTGAAAAAACATCTAAAACTTTTCCAAGATTTTTTTCTTTCCAGGGAATAACACTTTCAGGAGCAAATCTGACATGAAGGACTACACCTGCAAAAATATCTCTTGCAGTATTGTTAAAATATTGAGTAGCGCCGTCTCCTGAAGCTTCTTTTGCATTATTTGCTCCAAAGAATATTTCACCGATAGAATCTGCCCATGAAAAGGCTTCCGATGGATTATCCGGTATTTCATGAATTGGATTATAATGAGCTGTATTACCATTCGGATCTAAAGGTCTGAATGGAATACATACAGAAAATAAAGAACGATAACCTGCAGTAGCTGCCCAGTTTTCTCCCTTAGGGTCAAAAACTACAACAGAACCTCTACCTGCAATAATTGTTTTTGTTTTACCTAAGAATAAAAATTTATTTTCTTTAATCTTTTTGTAGAATGGCACTCCATAATTTAAGAGTGTAGGAATAATACTTGATACACCTTTTCCGGCTCGTGTCGGAGCAATTAATAAAGTATTTGTACGACCAGAATGACAGATTAATGGAGAAGGATTTTGTGCAACATATTTATTTAATAAAGTATTTTTTCTTCCAAGATGTAAAGTTAAGGATTGTTTTTCTCTGTTTATTTTATAAGTAACATTTGCAGAAGAAAGCTCACCACAAACAACTCCATATTTTTCAAGAAGTCCATAATGTTCCAGGTCTTTTCTGTTTGCCCATCTTGCAGTTCCATGAATGTGTTGATTTTTCTGATGTCCGTTTATTAAAAGGTTTGTGATTATAAATAATATTATAGCAAGTATAAAACAGAAAAATGTAGGTGGAGCTGCTTTGAAAAAATAATATGAATAAGCATTATTAAAAGCAAATTTAAAAATACCAAGAATGAATACTAATGGATTCCAGATAGCATAACCGTTCTTAGTAATAAAGAGAGGATGACCAATGACAGATTCATCATAATTCATCATTGGTGCAAATTTTTGCGTTGAAATAATAATGCCTGCGAAGAATACAGATAAAGGAATAATCCAGTTTATAGCAATAAGCCATACGGCTTTATGACTGGAGTCGGGATCACCTCGAGAAAACTCTTCTTTATCTTTCATAACAATTCCTTACGTCTTGGGCGGATGTAATTAATTGTTATAATAATTATAAAAGATTAAAGTAAATATGTCTATATATTATTTTCTTTTGTCTATCGTTTTTAATAGTTCAATAAAAATTTCTGTCTTGCCTTAAAGTCTGTATATATTTTTCAGTATCCTCTGAATTATTATATTTAACAGGTATGACAAAAGATTCTAATTTTTTAAAATTTGAGGCATTTTCAGACCCGCCTTTTTGAGCAAAATTAAGAATTAAATGAGCTGAAGATTCAATGATATCCTGATATCTTTTGATTTCTTTTTTTGTAAAGCCGTTTATATTTTTCCAGACATATCCAGGAAGAAAACAGGAAGCACTATGAAAACAATCTTTTTCATCAGGCTTTTCAATATAAACCTCAACTGTTCCATCAGACAATAGTTCAGAATATACGATTTCAGTTTCGTCAGTTAAAGTTAAAAAGGGATATTTAATATTTTCCTCCTTTAAGTTTATTATAAATATTATACTTAATTCTATCAGATTAGAATATATACATTTTTTAATAATTAATGATATAATTTTATTTAAGAAAAAACCTTTTTCCAAAAGACTTGAAAAAAAAACTTGACAAATCAAGTGGGATGATATATCTTTTATATATAGAAAGGGTGGTTACATAAAATTCAATTTTTATGTAAGATTAATCAGAACAAAAATCCTCGTATGAGGGTTTAGAATAACAAAAAAAACACAGGAGATTTAATTTATGAAAAAATTATTGGTTTTATTAAGCAGCTTATTTATTTTTGCCGGACTTTTTACAGGATGCCCAAAAGAAGCACCACAGACAACACTTACCGAAGAAGAAGAATATACAAACTTTTATAACAAAATTGCAGCTCATACCTGGGTGGATAATAATACATATACTTATGGAGAAATTAGTATTTCAAATAATAAAATCCAGGAAGATGCACAATTTAATCTTATTAGATGGACTATGGATTATGTAGAAAATGGAGTTCCAGGAAATGGTAGCAACACAGTTTTAAAAAAAGATGATTTATCAAAAATTGAACGTTTTAATGCAAATAAATATAAATATAATTCTTCAAAAAATGTTTATTTTATAATGGAATTAAAAAACAATAAATTATACGTTGAATATCAATTTCAAGAAGCTTCTTTTAATATGGAATTTAATAAATCCAATTAAATATAAAAACAAAGGGGGCTGCATTATAGTGCAGCCCCTTTATTTTTATAAATCTTTATTACAAGCTCGTTTTTCTAAATATACAGGTATTTCAATTTTATTCTGTTCTGAGCCATTGTGATTTATAATTATCTGAATCTTACCTAAAATTTTATTTTCAATTATCGTAGTATTAGTAACAGCTTCCTTTTCTGCTTCACAATTCCATATAGTTTCAGACATAGTAACATGTGCTTCATCACAACTATGTGTAGCATAAGGTCTGTAATACCATAATATTTTTTTGAAATCTTCTTCAAGGTAAACTTTTCCAACTTCATCTGGATTATTAACTGTACTCCATTGACTACCAAAATAAGTACCAGTATATTTTTCATCACGACAGAATACACAATAATAATTGGTATTATTATGACTACTAGAAGTACTTGCTGATGTTTGACCTGATTCTGTTCTTCCACAATCAACAGAATATCTTTTAGATTTTACACAGATATAAGCATCTTGGTCGGCATCAAAAAGAGTCCAAGTTCCACTAACTTTTTTAATGTAGAATTCATTTTTCCAGTCATCAATTATAATTGGAGAACCATAAGAAACATTACCATTAGAATCACTATAAGCTGGCCGGAATACTGGCTTCACCGCACTCAAAATCCTGTACTGGTATTCCATATAATCTTCGTTATGGCTTATCTGTTTGATTTCATAACCATCACCGGAGCTGATTTCACCAATGCTTATGGAATTATCATTTGAATTATTAGGAAGCCAGCTTATAGATTTAATAGATCCATTTGCCATAGCCTCTTCAATCTCAAACTTAAGCTGCACATTTTCGCCATCGCCAATCGTAAGGATTTTTGAATCAGAATTATATCGGGAGAAGTTTCCGTCAGAGTTCACAAACGACACCTTCACATTAAGATTTGCATAATCAAACTTTGCCTTAACGATTTTTGTACCTACAACAGCATTGTTATCGTTCGGATTCTTAGCAGTCAGGATAATATCAATCTGATTATGAATCTCCTGCAGCGGCCTGATTTTGATTTCTCCTTTACCTTCGCCAGTTTCCTGAACAGTATAACTAAAGAGATTACTCTGTGTTGATTCAACGGTTATAAGGGCATCAGAAGGATTAAGATTGTAGTATTCGATAATTGCTTCCTGTCCTGGTATTCCAGAAATAACAGAAGTATTTACATTGAAAGAATAATCCCATGAACACTTGATGTTTATCTGTCCTTTAATATTATTTTCTGCAATACAATAAAGTGTTCCGCTTCCTTCCTTAATTCCAGTTACTTCTACATAACCAACACCATCTGCATTACATCCAAGATCATTGTACTCAAAATAATCATCCTGCTGATTTACTGTCCAGTTACGGTATGCATCAGGCGGACTGATTATATATTTAATTTTCTTGGTATGGAATGGCTGAACAACTTTAGAAGTATCTTCAAAAGTAATACTTTTTCCGGCTTCAACTTTTACAGTACATTTTGCAATAGACCCGTTTTTAAGCTGAGCTGAAACAGTTGTTTCTCCAACAGAAACAGGATAAACAGTTACAGTTTTTCCATTTCCCATTACACGAGCAATTTCTACACCGTTTTTAAGTTCAGCTTTCCATTCAAGATTTTCCATGTTGTAGTCATCAGAAGAAGTTGAATTTTCAATATTTGCAGTTAATGTTGTACCGCTTGAACCCTTTGTAAGTGTAAGATAAGTTTTATTGAGTGTAACAGTTTTTGCTTCTGCACCAGGAACAACAACATAGAACTGTAAACTACTTTGAGCTTTTGGATGGCTGCATGTAATAATTGCTTCACCAGGATTTACTGCAGTTATATAAATAGACTGTCCTGTTACATAACCTTCATTATTTAATCCTGTTACTTTAATAATGTCTGAATCGTTACTTGTCCATCTGAAATTATATTGGTCAGTTGATACAATATCATTACCTGTAATCATTGCAGTTAAAGTCTGACTCTTTCCTTTGTTTACAGTATAAATTGTAGAAGCTGAACTTATGTAATTTACATTTACAGGAGCTTCTTTGATATAAACCATCATTTCTGCGTTTGCAAGAACTGTTCCAGTAGATGTTGCAACAAGCTGCGCACGTACTATTGTTGTTCCAGCTCCGATTGCAGAAAGCTGCGCAATAGATTTTGTACCTACTAAAGAACATTTACTAGAATCATCTACTTTATATACAATATGTGATGATTGTTTTGTATGAGGCACCTGCATACTTAAGAAATTTACTTCACCTTTTGTTGTAGTAAAACTTTCAGATGGGAAAGCAAATGTAGTAAATTCATCAACAGTTACAATAATCTGCTGGTCATATGGACTTTTTGGGTGGGAGATAGTGATTGTAGCAGTTCCGGTCTGCTTTGGTGTAATTGTACATTGATTGCCCGAATAAATAAAATCAATCACGTCATAAACATCTAATGACCATCTAAAATTGTATTTATCTGCTGCCGTTCCATTTACTAAAGTTGCAGTAATTGTCTGGCTTGAATCAGTAGGTTTCATCTGAATAATTGATGAGCTTACACTAATTGAACAGTCTGATACTACCGGATTATCACAAACTACCAGAACTTGTGCAGTATAATTTGCTTTTGGATGAGAAACAGTAATATATGTTGTACCAGCTTTTAAAGCTTTTACTTTTCCAACACCATTTTGACCGTAAACAGTACAAACCGAAGGATCATTACTTCGCCAGTCAAAATCCCTGTTATCTTCATCAGTGCCACCGATTAATTCTGCAGTAATTGAATAATATTGGTTACTTACAGTTAATAACTGGACAGAAGATGTAAGCTGAATATATGGATTCGCAGCAGCTGCAATTGGGTCTACACATTGTGCAATAATAGTCAATCCATACTGACATTGACTATTTGTTACAGTTATCATTGCAGTTCCTATACTGTTTCCGGTAAGAACAGCCGTTGCTCCTGAATATGTTACATCAACAACACTTGGATTACTTGAAGTCCAGGTATAACCGTCTATTACAACCGATTCAGCATTTTGAACAGAAACAGATACATTTTTCCTGTTTCCTTCTCCAACTGCTACGACATTTGAACTTGTAGTAAGATATTTTATTCCGGCAAGTTCTTCTGCACTGTTTCCAACAACAATTAATACTTTTTTATCAATTTCAGATTGTGGATGGGAAATAGTTACTTCTGCCTGACCGGAAGAAACAGGTTTAATATAACAAGTTCCATTTGTAGACTGTGCAGAAATTGTAGCAATATTTGTTTTATCAATACTGAATGTAAATCCGGATGTATCCTGTCCATTATAATTCATAAGCATAGCTTTTAATGATGCAACAGGATCATCTTTAAGAAACGTCATTACATCCTGACTTGAAATATAAACAACAGGAGAAGCTGCCTGGAAAATATACTCACTTCCTATTCGTACATATATTTTTAATGTATTTTCAGATTTCGGATGACTGACGGTAATAAACGTTTCACCTTCTTTTAATCCTTTAATCTGAGCAGAAGTGCCGTTTGCATAAACAGTAGCAACAGAACTGTCATTTACAGTCCATATAATATTCGAGTATTCATTACCGCTTAAATTTACGGCACTTATGTTTACATTCTGTGTTTTACCTTTTGTATCAATAGAAACAACATTTTGAGCAGTTGTAAAATATACTGCAGGACTGATATTTATTGCTCCCTTCGGATAAATGGTAACAGTAAAAATACAGGTAGAATCTTCAACACTTGCCCTCACTTTTGTTGTTCCGGCTTTAAGTCCTTTAATTTTGCATAAAAGCGGATTATTTGTATATCTTTCAATATAGACAGTTTCCGAATTATCAACAGTCCAGTTCATTCCGGAAAAATTATATAAAGATACAATATTACCGTTTTCATCATAAGTATCAAAACCATAATAATTCAGACAAATATCAGCTTCATCATTTACTTCAAGGTTATAATATAACTTATCTGAATAAAGGACATTAAAACTTGCAAGTTCTTCCTGTGTATCGGCAGTCAAAACTAAAACTTTTTTAGGCACATCAGCTTTTGGATGTGTTAAAGTAAGCCAGGTAGTTTTTTTACCGCTTCCGTATGGTGGGGCAGTAATTATTGCAGAATTACCATTTGCATTAATCTGCAAAGAAGAATTATCTGAACTCCATGTAATTAAAGAATCATCAGAAGCTTTTTTATTTTCGCCGTTTAATTCAGCAGAATAATTATATGTCTGTCCATTAAGGATGGAAATAATTCCATTTCCACCAAAGTATAACGGCTCTTCAAGTATTGCGTTTTCATTATAAACTTTTACTAATACTTCTGTCGGATATGCAACAATAGGATTAGTTAAAGTTATTACGGCAGTACCTTCTTTTTTAGGATGAATATAAGCAATACCATCACAATATGAAGAAACTGCTGCTCTTGAAGAAGAATGAATTGCAGTACCATTTGTTGTAGAAAGTTCGATTACATTATCTGTTGAACCGTCATCTGCAGTAGAAACAACATCCCATGTAAAATTATTTACATCACCTGTACTTCCGCCTTTGAGTGATATTTTTAATTTTACAGGATCAGCACCAATTTTTGTTTTAATATAGTTCTGGTCTGTTGTAATATAACAGGAAGCATCAATTGCATTTGATAATTGTCCGTTTACAATAATCAAACATTCGCGGGAATAAGCTGCTTTTGGATGAGAAATAATTAATTTACATGAACCATTTTTAAGACCTTTAAGAACTACCTGATTACCAACAGAAGAATAAATCTGTGCAACATCATCTCTATCAAGTCTATAAGAATAATCATCAATATTATATTCACCTTCTTTAACACCAATAAGTTCAGAGGTAATTATTGCAGAACCCTGACCTTCGATTGTTGTTATAGTTGAATCAGGCTGAATATAAACGTTCTTTACGATAGAAATTACACGACAAAGAATATCCATAGGATAAATTGAATCTGGATGAGTTATTCTGATCGTGCAGCTTCCATTTGCAAGAGGTGTAATAACTGCCTGGTTATTTATAGATTCCATTCTTACAGGAGTAACCCCGTTTTCTGAATTAATAATCTGCCAGTTAAATTGGCTATCTAATGAGCCTTCTTTTCCATTTACAAGATTACAGGTAATTGTCTGTGAGCTTGAATCCACATTCATTGTAAGAACATTGTTTGGTGTAGTTATATATGGAATATTTGTTGCATCTGCAAAAACATAAACACCAATATAATACGGATACAATGATTTATTATGTGTTACTTTAATTCGGGTATAACCTGAATCTTTTGCAGTAATAAGACAATACTGTCCGGTAGGATTGATAGTAGCAACAGAAGGATTATCAATTGTCCAGCTATATCCTTCAATATCTGCTGCCGTTCCACCATATAAAGATACATAAACTCTTTCAGATACACCAGGGGAAGTAGTAAGAATAGTGGTATTAGAATAAATGTATGGTTCTACCTGTTCTTCATATCCTTGTGCATATCCTGAGACCGTAATAATACAAACTGCGTCATAACCGTTGTAAGAACATTTAAGCTGCGTTTTACCTTCTTTAAGTCCGGTTATTGATATACCCCAACAAGAACTGGTATCACAATCAATAATTGTATTATCATATTCCCAATGCAGCTTTACATTTTTCTGTTGTTCCTGTGGTTTAATGGTAACACTGATATAATCCATGCCTCCGACCTGCATATTTAATGTAGGTTTAGACAAACCAAGATAGGTGATATCAATATTATCACCTCCACTTTCTGTAAAGGATGAAATAAGACCACATGATGAAAAACATATACAGAAAATTAAAAACATTAAAGATAAGAAAAAATGTTTTTTCATATTTACCTCCATTTATCTTCTCTGATATTTTTTTGTAGCCTGCGGGACTTCACATGGTGGAAGCTGCAGGCTTGTATTTGTAATAATTTTAATTTCAGTTCCTTCATCAACAGTAATAGTTGGTTTAATATCTAAAGCTTTATCAAGCATTTTATTTTCAAGTTCTTTTGTCTGTGCATAAACATCTGTAACTGCATTTTCAACATAAGTATTATTTTTAATCTGTGTATTTTGATTTAATTCAGTTTCAAGAACAGAAAACAAAACAATTAAACCCATAGCTTTAAGAGTTTGCCAGGGATGGTTACTTACACTTCCTTCATATCCGGAAGCTCCCTGTTTATTTACACCAGGAAAATTTCCGATTTGCTGCCTGTAACCATCAGGTCTGATTAATAAATTCCAACCAACCTGTACAGAAGCCTGGCCGTAACTTACATCATAATTATATTCACCATACAAAATAGTTCCTTCCGGAATTAAAAGATAACAATGATCATAACTTGAATAAACGTTTTCACTTACACGAGCTATAACTACACCTGGGTTATCTGTATTTATTGCAGTAACTAAAATAGCAGGAATAATTGTACCATCCCATAACGAATTTAAAGGAAGCCATTCTCCGGAACTTTGAGAATTAGTATTATTTCTGAAAAAGTCGTTTTTTGTACTTCCGTTTAAAGTGTTAATGCCATTACTTACCTGATTAATTCCATTTTGAATGGTTCTATTTTTTGCGTCTTGAGAAGTATCATATCTTTTATAATTAGGGTCATTAGGGTTAGCATAAGTATCATAATAACCATTTAAAGCATTGTTTATTTTTTGAATATTACTGTTTTGATTATTATCAAGACCTTTGATACCTTCAATACTACGAGGACTTCTTGAATTTCTTGTATCAGGTTTTTCTGCTTTACTTCCTGAACTTCCGACTGGTGCAACACCAGAAGGAGCTTTATTTTGATTCTGATAACCATAAGTAGGCATTGCATATTCATCCCGGATAGTATTATCAGGATAAGCAGAAGTAATCTGATTTAATTCACTCTGGTCAGTAGTAATTTGACCATTTTCATCAAAAGAAAAACCGTCTTGAACGACAACCACAGAAGGTGGCTGCTGGAACTGGTAAGTACCTTTTGAGCCAGCTTTATCCATTTCACTTTCTTCTGTTTTTTTCTTTCCGCCTCCCATGACAATAATAAAAAGAATAACAATTATTAAAAAAATAAAAGCAAAAATTATAATATTCATAACATTTAATTGTTTGCCTTCATTTTTTTCTTTTGGTGGTGGCGGTAATTCTTCCTCTTCTTCTTTTTCTATCTGGTCTTGTAAGACTTCTTTTTCATAAAATAAATCATCTTCAGATTCAATTAATCTTTCACCTTCATCATATTCCTGATTTTCATTTAAAGAAGTTTCATCTGTTTGAGATTCAGAATAATCATTTATGTTTTCATTTTCGTTTATATCCATAAATTATTTCTCCTTATTACGTTTTTTTTCTACAATTACCTTTTCTTTTTCAATTCGTAATGAAATTTTTGTAATAAGACGAGGAATAATAAGTACATTATTTTTTACTTCATAATTGATGATTTCATTTTTTTCATTAAATATTACAGGAAGTTTTGTCTGTAAAACCTGTTCATCAAGCTGCACATAGGTAAAAGCACCATCATCATAAACTAAAGTTGGAACCCACATAGGTTTTTTCTTTTTATTATAACTGACAGTATAATCAAAGCTTAAAAAAGCCGGATTAGAAGTTTTTATGTATGTAGTATCTTCATTAATTTTTTCTTTAGGTTTTACATATTCATTCTGATAAAATTGATACTTAAATTTTACCATTGCCATATATGTGTCTGAATAAGATTTTAAATTAAAATGATAAACTCTTCTGTTCGTGATAATAATAAGAGTTGAATCAAGTTTTGAATAAGCTGGTTTTACAAAAAGATGCTGAACATCCAGGCCAGTTTCCGGATCAACACCAACGGCAGCTGCAAGCTCCCATACACTTTCATCTTCTGAAAGCATTGGTTTACCGATAATTATTTCTCCTGGTTCAAGTATAATATCTGTTAAATGTAATGGCTGCGCATATATTTCATAAACCCAGTTCTCATTAAAACTGTAAACAAAAGTTCCTGATTTATACTGTTCAGGTTTTTGAATAGCCTCTTTTAATGATTGTACTGAAGCATCTTTACCTGTAACTTTTCCTTTATCTGTTTTACTTGCTTTTGATTCAGGTACATATACAGGTCTTTCAACAATTACAATATTATCATTTGGTTCTTCATTATTTAAATTTTCAATTACTGTAAATTTTCCATTAACTTCATCATTTTGAAGAAATTCTTCAACATCTTCTGTGTTTTCATCAAATGAAAAATTTTCATCATCAAGTTTCTTTTCAAGATCTTCTGTTGTATTACAACTTATAAATAAGGTTAATATAAATAAACTAAAAATAATTTTTTTCATAATCTACTCCTTTTTGTTTTCCAAAATTTTAATATCAAAACTAATAATATAAATTCCAAGCGGATTGTCTTTTATATCTTCTTGTGGTGGATCCAGCAAACCGATTGAAGCAACAATTCTCATGTATTCTCTTTTAAGTACATTACCTTCAAGAGTTCTGGAGATAATTTGAAAATCAACCTGATAACTGTCTTTTGACAGTAAAAGTGGTTCAGTTTCAAAAACAACTTCTCTTGTTTTAGAGCCAAAATCATTATAAATATTTGTTTCTTTTACAAGCTGATTAAATTTTTGTGCAGTAGTAGGTGTTAAGAAGTGAAAGACTTTATTATAGTTTTTCTGCATAACTTTTATATCAGTTGATAAACCATAATATAATTCAACAAACTCTTTAATTTCATGAGCAATAGCAACTTCTGGAACAGAATAATTCTGATAATTTTTTCTTTGAACAGGCCCGATATATCTGGTCTCTCCAAAATCATTCATTGTTACCAGCACAGGTACTGTTTCTGGCATAGAAACTGCATAAATGGTAATACCAATTGAAAGAAAAAAAGCAAGGCAGGATACAATAACAACATATCTTAAAAGCCTGTTCTCTTTCATAACTTGACCACAGATAAAATCAAAATGGTCGAGTTGAGGATACCAATTATCTTTGGAATTACTTCCTTGCGGCAAATAATTCTTATTTGGCATAGAACCTCCATTTCTTGGGCGGATGGAAACATTCTATTCTTTAAGATTAATATTAATATTGTAATATTGTCAATAGTTAATTATGTTTGTCAAAATTTATATTTTTATTCTTCAAAGAGTTACCGGATTTCATGATAGTAATATCAGTATCTTTAATCTGTAATCCTATATTATTTTCTTTACCTTTTATTTTAATTGTTTTATCAAGTAAATCTTCTTTTTGAAGCTGATATACTGGGATATAAAACTTTTCACCTGATTTTGTTTTTATTATAACTGCGTCATTCCAGGATTCATCTTTATCAAAATTGATTACTTTTTCAACTTTACCATATATAATTCCACCTGGATAAAGTTTTAATTCATTATCTTTAAAGTATTCTTCAAGATAAGTATTATATCTTCCGCCATACATTAAAACATTCATCCAGTTATCATTAAGCTTATAAGTTTTTTTATCTAATTTTTGAGCAAGATTTAAATCAGCTAAAAAAAGAATTCTATTTTGAAGTTGAGGGGGGAGTTTAGAAAGAATAAAAGAATCTTTTTCATATTCAAGAAATTTCTGATCAAGTTCAGTAAAACGTTTTGCCGTAATCATATTTTGTTTTTCAAGTTCAATTTCTTTCCAGCTTCTTTCTCCAATTAAATCAGTACAGGTTGTTGATAAAAGCATTCTCATATGTTTTTTAATAAACATTTTATCAAAATAAACCTGTCTGCCATTACGGTCTATTCCGTTTATACATAGATGAGCATGATGATGATTCGTATTAGTATGTATGGCAGCTTCCCAATATAATTTATAACCTGTGTTATATTCTACTTTTTTGATAAAATCATATACAAGAGTTTTTAAATCTACATCCTGACTTTCAGGAGAAATAATGCATTTAAAATGAAAATCAGATTTATGTTCTTCATACTCATTTATTTCAGTACCAAATAATTCCGGTTTTTCTGTAACATCATTTTCTTCTTTTTGTACCATGTATGTATGAAGATATTTATTATGACTTTCCATAGATTTTCCAAAATGCATTTTAAACATTACTCTTTGTTTTTGAGGAAAACGTCTTTCAAAATCAGAATAAAATCTTTTTAAATTTTTTTGAATAAAACCTTTTTGAGTTTTATTTAAAGTATTTAGGAATTTTCGAAGCTGGTAATTATCATCATCATAAATAACTTTTTCCCATTTAATTTTTAATTCATCTTTTTTAATTTTATGGTTAAAAATATTATTAATATCATTCATAATTATTTACCTCTTTTTTTTCTTAATTTTGAAAAACCGATATGGTAAACACCATGAAAAGAAATAAGTTTTTTGTTATAGATTAAATTATAAAATTCTTCATCTGTATCTTTTAATAAAAAACGAAAATTATAATCATCAAGTTCATTGATATAAGTTTCAGCGATAACAGGTTTTATGAATACCTGGAAATCAGAAGTTTCTTTAGTTATAAGTAAAACCCTGAAATAATATAATCGTATTTTTTCACGAATATATGAAAGATTCAGTTTATTTGATTCTTTAATTGTTGCAAATATTTTATAGCTTAACTTATAGGTGTTCTTATCTTTCTGTTTTTCAATAACCAGCTCTTTTATAAATCCGCAAAAATATTTATAGAAAAAACAGTTTTGGTTTTTACGAACTTTATTCCAGAATAATTTGAGATTTATTAATGCATTAGGAATATCTTCATAAGAGTATTCTCCAAAAGTAAGAGTAATAACACATGATCCATTATCATTAGTTTTTGCAGCTTCCTGGAGAGAAGCTTTCATTTTTTTTGTGTATTTCATATATTTATTTTTTCCAAAAAACGTTCTGCTTCTGATACTTGTTCGTCAATCAATGGATTTGTATAATCTTCTTGATATTTGTTTATAACCTTCAATAAGTTCGATATTATTTTTTCCCCTTGTTTAAGAATTTGATTTTTTCTATCTGTTATTTCCTCTATTGCATTTATTACAGAACATTTACTTTGAGGTATACATCTTTTCTTATTTTCACATAAAGGACAAAAATTTTTAGCAACATAATTTTTTATATATTTTTTAGTCATTTTTTCACTTCACTTGTTTTTTTTAAGAATTTTTTTAATTTACTCTTTTTTTTATTACATCTTCTGCTTTTATAATATTTTTAATATTACAAGCAGAAGTTAAACAATCATTAAAATTTAACCTTATCAAATCATTGATAATTATTTTATCTGAATGACTTTTAAGGTGTAATTCCATTTCTTTTTTGTTCGTTCCAAAATCTTTATGACAAACTGGACATTTAAAACCCATAATTCTTTACTCCAATTCTTCTTTGATTCTGTGAATTATTTCTGCAAAAAATAAACCTGCCAAACCACTAAAAATCATAGCCCAGGTATATTTGCCATTACTGTAATGCCAAAAAGCCATTACCAGTTCTCCTATAAATGCAAATACATTATAGATAATTATTCCCATAATTTTTTACTCCTTTATCTTTCTTAATAATTCTAAAAAATCCGTTGTGTGTTTCAAACTCTTTTTTTTACACAAATCATTTTTATCCCCCTATATGAAAATTAATTCATACATCATCATTGTTTTTTTGTCTTTGCAAGTTTTTACCTTGCATTGAATGATACTAACTTTTTTATCGTCATATTTCGGACAGGAACTATTTAACGAATAAAAAATGTTACTTAAATAATCACAACAGATTATAAATGAACCGCAAACTGTCTTTGTCATTTATTCCCCCATTAAATTAAACAATTGGAATATAAAAATCCCAACCACAGCAACGATTGATAACACTCCGACAACAAGCTTTATATATGACATTTTGAAATTACATTTATCAGTATCGATAATCTCATAGCATGATTTGTAATTAAGTTCTCCACTTACTCGATCTTCCGTTTCTGTAAGACCACAATCATATTTTGCAACATCTTCGTAAAAATGTATTACACAATGAACACAATCTCTACAGCACTTCTTTTCTTCTTCTTTATTCATTTTCTTTTATCTCCTATCCAAAGAATTGCCAGTAGCCACAATCACAACATCCTATTATGTTTGACGGCATGCCTAAAGAAAATCTCCAAAGGCGGTCATGCTTGCATTTATGCATCTTTTCGGTTGCTTCTTCATCTTCTTTATTGTTATCAAATCCACCTAGTTTAATTTGCAATGCATCTTCCTGGGCTTGCTGTACAAGCTCATCAGATGGCACAAATTCATGTGATACACTCATGTCAAAAGGTTCATCAGATTTATGTATTATCATTGTTCCACCTCACTTACTAACTCTTCCTTGTCAATTTCTATGAACATCTTCCAAGTTTCAATTATCCCTCTAACTCCACCAACAATAAAAGTTATAGGCATAGTTATGAAATAAACAGGGAAAATAATACATTTAGTAATTATTATCTTTGTTCTTACTGTCATTTTCTTTTATCTCCTTGTGTTTACACCAGCCTTTAAATTCACCACAAATAGAACACCTGCCATCTAGCTTTTTTGCACATTCTTTACAGACAGGTTTTCCATTAATCCACCAATATTTTATAAGACAAACTCCATTTATATCTTCCAGAGATTTTCCACATATTGAACATTCTCTTGTATACATGCCCATGTTTATTCCTGAATAAAAAAATCTTTCGAGCGCAACGTTGCGCTCCATAAAAAATAATAAATGTCAACTTTTAGCAGATATAACATTTTGTATTAATTAAAATGTAAATCATTAATGTAAAATTGTCAATTTTTTATTTATAATATACAAATGTTTTATAAAAAAACAATGTGTATAACAAATAAAACAATACAATATAAACAATTACAAAATCTGTAAAACATTATTTTATCTTGCGGTACGTTAAAGGTGGCAAAGCCACCTTTATTAACTGTTTTGAAAACTGCCGGGATTTTAGTTAAAAAAAGTAATAAGTGCTAAAACTCGGCAATTATAATAAAAACTCGAGCGCAACGTTGCGCTCGAATAGAATTGACAAAATAATCTTTTTAATCTTAAAATAATTAAAGTTCCTGTCCGCCCAAGCAAGGAACAAAAATGCTTATATTAACAGAAAAGCCTAGCGTAGCAAAAGATTTTGCAAAAGCTTTAGGCTGCCATTTCTCAAAAGGGTTTTACCAATCAGAAAAAACAATTATTACAAATTGTATTGGTCATTTATTTAAACTTTATGAACCATCAGAATATGACAGTTCATATAAAGACTGGAATAAATTACCAATAATTCCGGATAAATTTCTTTATAAAATATCTGATAATGTAAAAGCTCAAGCACAATTAATAATCAGATTATTAAAAGAGCATAAAAATGATTCAATTCTCATAGCAACTGATGCTGATCGTGAAGGAGAAATAATTGCAAGAGAATGTCTTAATTATGCAGGAATCAATGATTTTAATAAGATTAAAAGATTCTGGGTTTCCCAGGCATTAACACAAGAAGTAATAATTGAGGGAATTAAAAATGCAAAATCTTTAACTTCTTATGATTTATTATCATTACAGGGATTTGCAAGACAACATTCTGACTGGCTTGTAGGAATTAATTTTTCCAGGTTTATAACGATTAATTCAAATAAAAAATTACCAGTCGGTAGAGTACAAACCGCTGTTCTTTCAGCAATAGAAAAACGATGTAATGAAGTTCAAAATTTTATTCCTGAAAAATATTATGAATATCATGGAACTTTTTCTGATAATGAAAAAACATTTACAGGAATTTTATATATAAATGATATAAATAAATTTTTCCCTGAAAAACTTGAGCGCAACGTTGCGCTCGAATTAGAAAAGATTAATAATCTTATAAATAATAAAGCTGAATTAAAAGAAACAAAAACGGAAAAGAAAACGATTCCGGCACCTCAATTATATTCATTAAATGATTTACAAAAAGAAGCTTTTAATAAATATAATTTATCAGCTGCAGAAACATTAAATATAGTTCAGAAATTATATGAAGATTACAAATGTGTTTCATATCCAAGAACTCCTTCAAAAGTAATGGGAGAACAAAACGTAGATTTATGTATAAATGTTTTTAATAAACTTATACAAAATGATTCTTCACTAAAAGAAAAATATGATAATTCTTATATAACAAGACAAAACAAAAGAGTTTTTAATGATAAGCTTTTAGAAGCACATCATGCTTTAATTCCTCTTGATATATTACCTGATATGGCAAATGAAAAAGAAAAATGGATTTATAATTTAATTAAAAATAGATTTACAATAGCTTTTCTGGAAGCTTGTATAAAAAATATAAATACATTTACTTTATCAGTAAAGGATAAAATATTTATTGTTAAAACTTCTGAAACAATACAGGAAGGGTGGAAAAAATATATACAAAAAGATTCTGAAAATACAGAAGAAGAATTCCAGGAAATAAACAATATAAACTGGAATCAAGTTATTTTGAAAGACATTCAGAAAAAAGAAAAATTTACAAAACCAAAAAAATTATTTACTGAAGCTTCAATTTTATCTTTTATGGAAAATCCAAAAGATGATATAAACCAGGAAAAATTATCAGGTCTTGGAACTCCTGCAACAAGACATACTTTTATACCAAAACTTCAAAATGCCGGATATATAAAAATCGAAAAGAAAAATATTCTAATAACTGAACTTGGTCTTACTTTACTTGAAGCAGTGCGTACATCATCTATTTCTGCCATTGCAGATATTTCAACTACAACAAATTGGGAACAAAAGTTAAATGATGATCCAAAAGAATTTATGAATAACATAAAAACTTATGTAAAAGATTCAATCAAGAACAATATTAAACTTGATATTAAATTTTCTTCCAATGGAATAGTTTGTCCTGTATGTGGTAAAGAAGTAAGAAAAGGAAAACTGAATTACTATTGTTCAGGTTATAAAGAAGGCTGCTTATTTAATATATGGCAAAAAATTTCAGGAGCAAATATAACAGAAAAAGATATAAAAGATTTATGTGAAGGGAAAAAGACTGGAATTAAACATTGTGTTAATAAAAACGGAAATAATTTTGATTGCAGATTTAAACTTGATGATAATAAAAAAATTGAGTTTATTTTTGAAAAGAAAAAATAAAGGAGATGATTATAATGAGCTATTGTAGATTTTGCGGGACAGAAATTAACTATACCAGAACTGCAAATGAAAAATGGATGCCTTATGATGTTACAGGCCAGCCACATTTTTGTAATAAAGGAAAAGATAAAAAGAATAATGGTTTAACGGTTTGTAAAAAATGTGGTAAACCTGTTTTTACAATGAATAAGAAAAAAATAGACTATACAAGTTTAAAAGAACATGAATGTTCAAAAGCTGCAATTACAAGATATCAGAAATATCTTAAAAGAAGTAAATAACATACCGAGCGCCACGTGGCGCTCAGGTTTTAGAAAAGATTAATTGTATAAATTTTCTACTGCTTCAAAAGTATTTTTCTGTGCGATTTTAAAATCTTCATAACCAAACCTTGTATAGTAATCAGTCATTTCAACTGAATTATGCCCAACTAACTGGCGAACAGTTTCAGCATCTTCTGTTCTTCTCATTCTTGTAACAAAAGTAAAACGTAATGAATGTGGACAAAGCTTGCGTTCTTTAAAATTAATTTTTGCTTTTACAAGAACATTCTTAAAAACTTTTTCCAAGTATTCCTGGGATAAAGGTTTATTATTGATTTCTTGTGTTATAAGAAAGTCAGTTTCTTTTTTTGAATGAGCTTGAATATATTCCTGTGTAAGTTTTATAACTTCATGAGAAAGGGGACAGGTTCGCCATTTCTTTTCTTTCAGAGAACCACATTTATTATAATTAGTTCTTGTACCATCTTTTTTACAAAACCCATTAATTAAAATTAAATTATCATCAAAATGAAATTGATTAATTCTTATTGCCCTGGCTTCTCCAATTCTTAAACCACAAGAAAAGATAATTTTAAAAATCAAATAATCTCTCTCATTATCCCAAAGTGTGCGGTCAAAAAATCTGTTTAATTCATCTGTACTAAAAATATCTGTTTTCTGTGAGTTTCTGGAAAATTTTGTAAAGTGAGGTTTTTCGATAGCATGTGGGCATACCCATTTAGTTTCTTCATAAATTGCACCAAAACATTCAAGATAAGAATTCTTCCAGCTGCCTGAATGAGATTTATCTTCTAAAAGTAATTTTTCAATATCTCTAACTTGAAGCTTTGAAATATCCTGATTACCAAAATCTTTAATAATCTGTTTGATATAGATTCTTTTTTCAACCAATGTTCTTTCACAAAGATTTTTTCCAAAGCTCTTTAATCTTTCCAGGTGTTCAAAATCTTCAAGATACATATTTTGAGCTATGTTCTCGATAAGGTAGGGATTAACTTTTGTTTTTAGATTTTCTAAATTTTTCATACATTCTCCTCTCTAATCCGCAAATTTCTTTTTATAAAATTCATGAATTAGATCGGTGATTAATTTCTGTTCTTTCTTGGGTAATGATACAAATTCTTTAAATACAGAAGAAATGATTGAATCTGATTTAACTATCTTATCATTTCCTGTACAAAGATATTCTGCTGAAACTCCTAAAGCTTTTGCAATTTTGCAGCCGATTTCAACATTAGGAAGAACACTTCTTTTACCGGTATAATTACAAAGACATGCATAGCTTACGCCGACTTCGGCTGCAAGCTCTTTTAAGGTTTTGTCATTATAAAATAATTCAATTTTTAAATTAGTCTTAAAACTCATATACCGATTATATAATATTTTTATGATTATATTTTAGAAAATAGATAAAAATTAAAAAATAAGAAATATAAAATATATGATTGACAAATATACAATCATAATTTATTATTATGTTAAATAAGCATAAAGTTATTGCTTAAATGTTTTTTTCGCAACAACTTTAAAACTTATCACATCGAGTAAACCTGCATTTCCTTGTTTCCAAAGAAATTGTTTGGGCAGTGAGAGGATCGAACTCCCGACATTCTGGGTGTAAACCAGACGCTCGTACCAGCTGAGCTAACTGCCCGATTAATTATTGATATATATAATTTATAACAAAAATCAAAAATTTAGTCAATAGAGTTTGATTAAGATTTTCATTATTTTTAATTTTCATGCTAATTTAAGAATTTTCTTAATAATTTTATATACCACTATCATTATTATCCATAATCTGTCATAATATAAATATAAAAAAATTTTTTCAAAAGAAGATGAATTATGAAAAAAATTTTAAAAACTTTAACTGTAGCAGCAGCTCTTTTTTCTGCCGTTACATTCAACCTTGCTGCACTTGAATCTGGATTTTCACAGGCTACTGCAGGAACAGTAACTGATGATGTTGCAGGACTTATGGACCTTACAGGATGGTCAGACATTAAATTCGACAAAGTATTCGGCTTTGTAGATATTAATTCAACAGCCAGTGGTAATCTTGCTGCTGCATTCCACGTAAACGGTTCTAACGTTCTTGGAATTGCATGGAGTGGAAACTTATGGGCAGCAACCCCATCAAACTCTTTTTCTATGCTTTATGGATGGAATACAAATGCCGTTCAGCTTAATTACACACAGATAAAAAATAATCAGTATACTATCGATGGTACTACTTATAATTTTGATGCAGAAGTAAATATTTTTTCATTTGGAGCAGGTTACGGAAAAACTGTAAATGACAAATTTGCATTCGAACTTGCACTTAATTACCTTACTATAGGTGCAAAAATTGCTACAAATGATACTAATATTTCTTTGGTAACTGCTGGAGCTATGGCTTACTATACTTTACAGAATGATGCAAAAATTAAGTCTACTCTCTCTGGTGGTTATGCAGGTATTTTCTTCAACTATGAAAATGATTTTATTGAAAATGATTATAGTGTAAACACAATTAATCTTGGATACAGTCTTGAATATAAACCTTCTTCTAGCTTTACATATGGTTTAAAAGCTGCAATGCCTGTATCATTCACTGATGGTGCTGTAAATGTTGATTTCGAACTTGATAACGGTTTCTCTTACATCATCCAGCCAGAAAAATTTATCTTTAATATGGGATTAAAGACAACACTTCCTTCAATTACTTTCCCTGATGGCGCAGATACAGTATATGGTACATTCAATAATGAATTCTCTGCAGGTCTTTCAATCTTCGCAACTCCTGCTGCAAGAATTGACCTTACTACAATTGCTGCTATTACAAGTGGAATCAGTCTTGACGAAATCTGGAACCAGAACTTCCGTATTTCTGTAAGATTGAGCTTCTAGTTAAGTAATTAAAGCTTAATACTCAAAATCATCCCGGTTAATTTAATCTTTATGATTTGATTTTCCGGGATTTTTTTTGCCCTTAAGATTTTTAATAATACTTTAATTTTAGTTTTTTTTATAATATAATATAGGTGATGAAGAAAATCTGGATATTTGGAGTGAGCCTTTTATTTTCTCTTTTTTCCTGTTCCAATAACGAGCAGAAACTTGTCATCGTCGAAACAGAAAACACAATAAGAAACGAAATCCAGAAAAAGGAAGAAACAATCAACTGGACAAACGATATAGAAGGGGAACTTCTTTTAAAAGATATAAAACAGAATGAACTTTTTCTTTCAACAGACTTTATTCAGCCAGAAGCTTATGAATCAATAAAAGATTATGTCCCTCCTGTAATTCCAGAGCTTAAAGGCTTTACTTCGCTTGACACATCTTCCATTCCTAATGATTATCTTTCTCTTGTAAAAAATGCCTGTGCTCAAATTAAATATAATCCTGAATCTAATCTTTCTTCTTTTTTTGATAGTGATTATATTTTTAATTATGTATTTTTTGTTCACGATTTAAAACAGGGCTACAAGGCTACCTTTAATGCAAAATATCCGGCGTCTGGTGTTTTTAGTGATTATAAAATAGGTAAAGCGGAAGAAAGCTTTGATTTGATGCAGATTCCGGTAAGATTTTATTGTAAATATGGATATCTTGATTTAATATTTGATATAAGTCAGAATAAAAAAGATATAAAAATTCAACAGATAGAAATTGTAAGATGGGAGGCTGAGTATGGAAAATAAAGAACACCTTTCCGGAATCGAAAGGGACTTGGTATTACAGTATCTTATGGATGGAAATGTTCCTGTTACATTAACTCCATTAGAAAAAGATAAATCATCATCGGAAAGTATTCATTCTGTTCCTTCTAAAGTTTTTCCTGTTGCAATAAAGGGTGAATCAATCAAAGTTCATAAAAACGGAAAAATCTATCTTGAAAATCCTAATCAGTCTGTAATAGGCTTTGCAAATAAAACTGTAAAAGTTGAATTTTACTTTAACCGGGTGGGCCTCTTTTTTATATCAGAAGTAAAAGAAGAAAAAAAATCACTTGTGCTTCTTCTTCCCGAAAAAATCAACAGAATAAAAGACGAAGAAGATGTTACTGAATATGATTTTTCTGCTCAGCTTTATTTTGAATGCAAGAATAAAAAAGACATAAACGAAAAATGTATTCCGTGGGAACATGAACAGCTTTTTAATCGCCCTGTATGGAAATCTATTCCGCTCGAAAATCAGAAGCTGGCAAAAGATTATCTTGAACAGTTTGTCGAAGAAGCAAAAATCGAAAAGAATGCGGGCAATGGAATCCAGCTTATTCCAATCTGTAATTATCTTACATACGAAGAAAAAAAGATGGAAGCAGTTCAGGACAGAAAAAAGCCGCTCTCTGTTTTATATGTTGATCACGAAAGAATTGTTTTGGGAAACGACGGTCAGACTGAATATACACCGGGTGATGAATACGGATTAAAGATGTGTTTTTCTATAAAAGAAAGCCCAGTACTTTCAAGAGATATTTTTGTTACCTGTCTTGTTAATAAAATCTATAAGGCAAAAAATGATAAAACCTGCATCGATTTTATTTATACAACAATTCAGGAAGAAGACATAAGATATTTATACGAAAAGGCTACAAAAAAGCACTTAATCTAAACTAGATATCAATTTAAAAGATAATCACTTAATCTAAAGTCGAAAGATTCGCAAGAGTTTTATCTTCCTCATCACTTAAGAATAGCGCAATAGGGTGAAGAAGCGGAATATTTTCGCAGATGATTTTGATGATTACTAAAATCGGTACTGCAACAATCATTCCCACAAAGCCCCAGATCCATCCGAACAAAGTCAAACCCAACACAACAATGAAAGTCGAAATACCAAGATTTGAACCTACGATTTTTGGCTCTAAAAGATTACCAATCGTACAGTTTACGGCTGTCATATAAACAAGTACAAAGATGATTTTATCCCACGAAGGAAAGAGTTGCATCAATGCAAAAGCAGAAGTAATCAGAACTGAAAAAAGTGAGCCGAAGGTCGGAATAAAGTTTAATATGAATGCAAGGAAAGCCCAGAGGATTGCAAAATCAAGACCGATAATCTTTAATCCTACAAAGACAAAAGTTCCTGTTGCAAGCGAAATAAAAAATTTTATCGAAATATAGCGGACAACTTCTTCTGCAATCCGTTTTGAAATTACAAGAACCTGAGTTTTATTTTTTCTTTGTGCCAGAAGATTGATTTTGTTTTTAAAGTGTTTTGCTTCAATCAGGATGAGGGCCAGGAAAATCAATACCAGAAAGAAGGATTTTATAAAGGTAATAATTCCGCTCGAAAGTGTGATTGCCGCATCCTGCACATAAGAAGAAATATTAAACATTTCCCAGATGTTCTGCCCGAAAGAAAGGTTTTCGTTGAAATTAAGGTGAAGAGACTCAGAGAATCTTTCAAGCACATCTTTAAACTTCTGGTCATATTTTGGATATTCTTTTGCAAAGGTCGAAGCACTTATATAAAGAAAGTAAAAAATAAATGAACAGAGGGCAATAAAGATGATTACGATAAGAATCGAAGTTACCGTCCAGTTGAGTTTTGTCTTTTGAGTGATTTTAACGATAATCGGCAAAAAAACAAAAGCAAGAAAAATTGAAAAAATTACCGGGAGTAAAAAAGCCGAAAGTAATTTTGCTACAAATAAAGATGCAACTACAGAAAGGAAGAAAAGAAGAACATATATTTTTTTTGTATAATTACTGTTATCAGCCATTTTTTACTCCTTTTAAGAATTTATTTCTTTGGCATGATTTTATCAAAGCCGCAGAATGGAACTAAAACTTCAGGGATTGTTACAGAGCCGTCTGCATTCTGATAGTTTTCAAGGATTGCAAGCATAGCGCGTCCTACGGCAATTGCAGTTCCATTCAATGTGTGAACATATTTATTCTTTCCGTCGTCATCCTTATATTTGATGTTCAGGCGGCGTGCCTGATAGTCTGTACAGTTAGAAGTTGAAGTTACTTCTCCGTATTCTCCGCCATTACGTCCAGGCATCCATGCTTCAAGGTCCCACTTTCTGTAAGCAGGTGCTCCAAGATCTCCTGTACATGTTTCTACAACGTGGAATGGAAGACCAAGGCCTGTAAAGATTTCTTCTTCTATTTCGCGGAGTTTTGCGTGGATCTCGTCTGACTGTTCCGGAGTAGAGTAGGCAAACATTTCTACCTTGTCGAACTGATGTACGCGGTAAAGTCCCTTAGAGAACTGACCGGCAGCTCCGGCTTCGCGTCTGAAGCAGTGTGAAAGTCCTCCGTATAAAAGTGGAAGAGATGCTTTATTTAAAATTTCGTCCTGGTGGTAACCGCCGAGTGTGATTTCTGCAGTAGCTACAAGACAGGTTCCTTCTTCTTCGATTGAGTATACGTTTGATTCATTTCCGCGCGGATTAAATCCGATTCCCTTAAGGATTTCTTCTTTTGCTACATCAGGAGTGATGAACATATTAAAGTTGTGCTTTCTTAAAGTGTTCAAAGCATACATGATTAAAGCCTGTTCAAGGAAAACTGCTTCGTTTTTAAGATAATAGAACTTTGGACCAGAAACCTTTGTACCGCGGTCAAAATCTATGATGTCAAGGCTTTCACCAAGCTGAACGTGATCTTTAGGTTCAAAATCGAATTTGCGTGGTGTTCCAACCTTCTTTACTTCAAGGTTTTCTGTGTCGAGTTTTCCGACAGGAACATCAGGGTGAACCATATTCGGAATCTGGCGTGCAGCTTCTTCGAGTGCGGCTTCTACTTCTTTTGTTTCTGTTTCTACAGCCGAGATTTCTTCCTTAATTTCTTTTCCGGCAGCAATCAGCTTCTGTCTTTCGTCGTTTTCGAGCTTCTGCTTCATAGCTGCCGCATTTTCGTTTCTCTTCTGCTGAAGTCCCTGAAGCTTTGTTACAAGTTCAGTGCGTTTGTCATAGAGTTCGACAACCTTGTCGGCATCTGCCTTCATGTTGCGGTCTTCGATATTCTTTTTTACTGCATCGATATTGTCTTTAATAAATTTATAATCAAGCATTTTTTACCTCGCAAGTATTTATAAATAATTTGAAAATAGAAATCTTCATGTTGCCTCCACCTGTTATCTGATTTCTATATAAAATCTTTTCAAATATATTATTCGTTTATTAGCTTCTTCATAATAATTACTTTCCGGATAATTATCCATAAGATTTTGATAAGAATTAATCGAAGCTTTAATATTTTTTACAGGACTATCCTGCTCGTAAACCTGTCCCAAAAGATATAAACCTTCGTCACGTTTTTCTGTAGAGATTTCGAAGAAGGCTTTAAGACATAATTCAGCATCCTGATACTTTTTATCTGCAATAAACTGTTTGGCTTTTTCTAAGAGTTCGCTTGCATCCTTTAATTCTGTATAAGGATTAATGTCTATTGTTGGGGTTGTTTCTTCCGGTTCTACAATATTAGGAGTGTATTCTTCTTCGCCTGTGTATTCAACAAAATCACGTTTTTCACTTGGAAGAATTTCTTCTTTTGGTTCTGCCGGTATTACAGCATTGTCAACCGGTGTTATACTGATTTCGCCAGCTGCCTCTGCTGCTTCTTTTTCTGCATTTATTCTGTCCAAAGTTCTGGAAGAGATTGCAGGAGTTTCCGGCTGTTTTGGAACAATATTTTTATATTCAGGTGCTTTTACAACTGTATATAAAGAGCCCTTGTCGCCCTGTACGTCAACTTCAATATAATCATCAATAAACTTACCGGTTAAATTATCAAGCTTATAAAAATGATGAATCTGTTTTCCGCTTTCCCTTGAAACAAGAGTAAAGATTGTTTCGTTATTTAATGTTCTCTTTCCGGTGCTTTCGAGGTTATTGTATTCAGATGTTGAACCAAGATAAATCCATCCCGAACCAGGATAGGTGATGGAAAGAGTCTCGTTAGTCTTCATCTGTACACTGCGCGATGGAACAGGTTTTTTGTCGGAACTAACTCCTGACTGTTCTGCAGGTGGCTCTTCAAATCCTTCCGGTAATACAAAAAAGTCTTCTGATTTTTTCTGAGAAGTTGCAGCATTATTTTTATTTTGTGCCGGCGTTGTTTTATTCTGAGAAGGAACTGTCTGCCTTGGAGTTCCAGGAGCAGGTGTATTTCTTTTATCTAAGGTATTTCTTGGTGCAGAAGGTGTGTTTGTCTGATTAGGAGTTGCAGTTTTTGCCTGAGCAGTATTTGCTTTATTTGCTGTAGCCTGATTCTGATTCTTTGGAGCTGTGGTATTCTGTGCAGTTTTAGAAGTTTCTTTTTTTGTCCCCGTAGATGCAGTTTCACTTTCGGAAGCTTTTGTTTCTGTGGATTTTGAATCCGTAGTTTTTACATCTTTTGAAGCGTCGTCTTTTTTTGCAGTTTTGTCGTTTGTTTTAGAAGCCCCATCTGAGTTTGCCGTTGTACCTGCATTTGCATCTGTGTCCTGAGCCTTCTTAGTAGATTTCGGGCGCGGATTTCTTGGGCTTGTTTTTTGAGTTTCCGGGTCTAAGTCGCGTACAAGTGGTTCTTCAAAATCCTCAGGTTCCTGGAGTTTTCCGTTTTTCAAAGGGCTTTGAGTAGATTCTGCTCCATCCTGATTTTTGTCCGAAGTACAGGAAAAAACAAATAACAGAGAAATTGAAATTAATAATAAAATAATTTTTTTCATGGTGCCGCTCCTATTACATCAGAAATCATACTTTCATTTTCTTTTTCAAGCTGGTTTATCTGTTCAGTCGTTGGAATTGTGAACCATTTTTCGGTTTCTTCTTCTGACCACTTTTCTTCTGTCTGTCTTGAAATGTCATAGCTGTATTCAGTTACAAGTTCATCGGGAACAAGAAGCTCTTCTGTAAAAACAATCTGTGGGCCTTCTGCTTCTTTTTCTTCTTTTGGTCTTCCAGCTATTATGCTGATTAAAAGAATTAAAAGAATAACGATGAGTGAAGAGCAGAGCACAATTACAGCCTTTCTTGGATTTTCCTTACAAAAGCTGACTGTCTTTTTTACAAGAGAAACTGTTTTGTCTTTTAACTGTGTAAAAAAATCCTTTACATCCATTATTTATTTCTCTTTGGAGGGCGTGGAGGAAGCACAATTCCTTCTTCTTCAGGAACATCTTCTTCCTTAAACTCTTCATTCTTTTTAAAATCATCCGATTCTGCTTTAATATCCTGATCAAGTCTTAATGCAATAATCTTACTTACACCAGACTCTTCCATTGTAATACCAAGCATTGTCGAAGCTCCCATTACAGTCTTCTTGTTATGAGTGATGATTATGTACTGACTTACGTTTGCAAAGCTTTCGAGTGTTGTTACAAAGCTTGAAACGTTTTTGTCGTCAAGAGCAGCATCAATTTCGTCTAAGAGACAGAACGGACTTGGACGTACCTGATAAGTTGCAAAGAGTAGGGCAACTGCAGTCATTGTTTTTTCACCACCCGAAAGCAGCGCAATATTTTCGAGCTTTTTTCCTGGCGGCTGTGCGTAAATATCAATACCTGACTGAAGGATATTTGTTGGATCTGCAAGTTTTAATTCTGCGCGGCCACCATTAAAGAGTCGGCGGAACATGTTGTGGAAATTCTTCTTAATCTGGTTGTATGTTTCAAGGAACATTTCTGCAGATTTAGATTTGATTTCTTCGCTTACACGCACAAGATTTTCAAGAGACTTCTGTGTATCTTCAAAGTTAGTTTTCTGTCTTTCGTATCTTTCTTTTACTTCTCCGAATTCTTCCGGAGCCATAAGGTTTACGCTTCCAAGAGCACTAAAATCTTTTTTAGCCTGAGAAAGTTTTTCCCTTATATCTGCGGCCGGAGTTGTAATCTTATACATTCTTTCTTCGAATTCCATCAGGTCGTGTGAATACTGATCCTGGAAATTCTGTTTGATATTTTTGATGTCGTTATCTGCAGAGTTTAAAGTGAGTGTTAATCTTTCGTACTGTTCCTGATACTTATTCTGTTCTTCGCGCTTCTTTTCGAGCCTGTCGTTTTTACCAGAAACAGATTCATTTGCCTTTGCAATTTCCTTATCAAGATTGTTCATCTCTTCGGCAAGTTTTTTACCACGGTATTCAATTTCTGCAAGTTCATCCTGATAAGAATTAATCTGTTCGTTTATATCTTCTGCACGTTTTGTTTCAGTAAAAAGTTCTTCTTCTGTTTCGCGCAGTGTTGCCTGTTCTGTAGCAAGCTGACGGTTCAGCGTAGAAGCCTGTTCCTGTGCCGCCTTAATCTGTTCCTGCATCTGAACTTCATTTACGCGGAGCTTACTTAAAGTTTCTTTGTATTCTTCGATTTTTTTAGAAAGCTCAGAATTCTGTTTGTGAAGATCTGTAATCTGTTTGTTTATATTTTCGATTGCTGCAATATTTTCGTTGATTTTTGTATCTACAGCACGTTTTTTTGTCATTATACCCTGAGGCGAAAGGAATTCTGTGATGAACGAAGGAGAAGCCTTTAAATAATCAGAAAGGGAGTTCTGCACAACGATGAGCTGATTTTCTGCTTCGGTAAAAGCCTTGTCTGCTTCGGCAATCATGTTTTTTGCATCTTCGCCAGAGTGATTCTGTTTTGCAAAATCAGCAAAGATATTTTTTCGTCCGGTGATGAAAATCTTTAATTTATTAAGATTTGTATCGAGTTCTTCTTTAGCCTTGCGCATTGCATTTTCGCTAAAGCCTGCATCCTTTAATTTTTCATCAAGCTTACTTACGATGTCTTCTGTAATGGCAGCAAGTTCTTCCTGAAGCTTTGCACGATCTCTTTCAAGGTCGCCAATCTGTACACGTAAAGTATCTGTGTGTCTGTCGTTTTCTGTAATCTGTGAACCCGAAAGTTCAATGTTTTTGTGGAAAGAATCGATGTTAGATTTAATGTCTTCCAGCTGTTTAGTTTTTGAATGAAGGGAAGCGTTCTGTTCGTCAATTTCTTCCTGAAGATTATCTATTCGTTCCTGATTTGCATTCTTTTTAATTTCAAGGCTGCTGATTTTTTCTTTTAAGATTAAAGCCTGTGCGTTCTGCTGTTTGATGAGTTCAAGCTTACCGTTCTTTTCCTGTCCTATACCAATCAGTTCGGCCTGTTTTGAATAAAGTTCATCCTGCATGGATTTAACCTTATCCATATTCTGCGAAATAGTATTGTTTATTTCTTCAATTTCCTGTCTTACCTTATCGCGCTTTTCCTGTACGTTTTTAAGTTCTTCTTCGTGGCGTGCTTTATCCTGAACAAAGTTTTTAAGGCGTAAAAGGGTGAGGTCGAGTTCAAAATTGTAAATGTCGTCCCTCATCTTTCTGTATTTGATTGTTTTTTCCGACTGGATTTTTAAAGAATCATACTGTCTTTTAATTTCTGCAAGAGCAATTTCTATCTGCTGCATGTTGATTCTTGTTCTGTCGAGCTCGCGTTCTGCTTCTGCACATTCAGCTTTACTTCGGCTGATTCCGGCTGCTTCTTCAAAAAGATATCGTCTGTCTTCAGGTTTAGAAGAAAGAATCTGATCGATTTTTCCCTGTTCCATTACAGAGTAGGCTGCTTTACCAACACCGGTATCCATAAAAAGGCGTCGGATTTCTGTAGGTCCTGCAGGTCGTTTGTTTATAAAATATTCCTGATCACCTGAACGGTAAAGACGGCGTGTAATTGCAATTTCTGCATCATCAAGGGGAAGAAGTCCTTTTTCGTTTGAAAGTGTGAGAGTAACTTCTGCAGTGTTTAAAGCCGGACGACGTTCTGTTCCGTTAAAAATAACGTCTTCCATTTTTTCGGCACGAAGATTCTTTGAACGGTTTTCAGCCAGTACCCATTTTATTGCATCAACAACGTTACTCTTACCGCATCCGTTAGGGCCCAATAAAGCTGTAATTCCTTCTGCAAAATCAATGTGAGTCTTATCTGCAAATGACTTAAAACCGAAAATATCAAGACTTTTTAAAAACACGTGGAATCCTCTTAAACTTTAAACTTCTTCTATAATATTATACCGAGAACACGCTGAATTTACAAGGAATCGGAGGTTATTCATATATTTTTGGGGCCTGGATTTTACCGTTGTAAATCTCTTTAGGATATACAGTTATGCCGATTTTCTTTTCTAAAGCTGCAAATTGATTCATTTCATATTCATCGCCAATCACAATATTGATTCCTTTTTGGCCGGCTCTTCCTGTTCGTCCGCTTCTGTGAATAAAAAAGTCTTCGTCGGAAGGTAAATCCATTTGAATTATGTGCGAAATGTTTGGAATATCAAGCCCTCTGGTACATAAATCGCTTGTGATTAAAATTTTTGTTTTTCCGCTTCTGAACCTGTCGATCGCAGCCTTTCTGTCTTTTTTATCTGCCTTTGCGGTGAGCGTCATACAGTCAATATTTTTATAGCGGAGCTTTGTATAAATGTTCGAAACCTGGTCAATTCTGGAAGTAAAAACTAAAACCTTTGTATAATTTTCTGCATTAAGAATTTTTCGCAGGGTTTCAATTTTATCGCGTCGTTCTGCATAAAAAGCCCAGTGGGTAATATTTTTTGTAAGGATATCTTCTTTTGGCATGATTACAGTTTCTGCATCCTTAAAAAAATCTTTTACCTGTTTTGTGATTGTTGCAGAAAGTGCGATTATTCTGCAGTCTTTGTTTACGAGTTCTTTTAAAATCCTTGTGTCATCTATGAGTTCTTTTTTAATAAGCCTGTCGCATTCATCAAAAACAATTGTGTTTACATCCTGAACCTTTAATTTTTTTAATCTGATTAATTCAACGAGCCTTGCAGGATTTCCTATTACTATTTCCGGTTTTTCTTTTAGGGTTTCAATCTGCCTCTTAAGGGGAGAGCCGCCAATAAAAAGAGCAGTTTTTCTCTGAGTGATTAATTTGGCACTGGCGTTTATCTGCGATGCGAGTTCAAAGGTAGGAGCTGCAATCAGGATTTTTACCTTTGTCTTATCATCTTCTTTTTCAAGATTGTTTATGAGCGGTAAAAGATATGCGTAAGTTTTTCCCGTTCCCGTTTCTGATTCAAAAACAATGCTTTTTCCTTCGTTTATAAGCGGAATAACTTTGTCCTGTACTTTTGTGGGCTGTGTAATATTTATTTCTTTAAGTTTTGTGATTATAGAAGGAGATAGAAGATTAAAAGCGTTATCTGTTTTTGTATCCATTTTTATAATATAGCACACTCACAAAAAATCTGCTATAATGATTAAGATATGAAAATTGCAATCGATACCTTTGGCTGTGATCACGCAAAGTCAGGCTGGGGGTCTTATTTATATTATTTTATTAAAAACATACCCTCCGATTCTAAATTCAAGCACAGCTACGAACTGTTCGGAGCAGAGATTGACCGCTATACCTATACTTCAGAAGTAGAAAAAACATTTCAGTCTGTAAACATAAAGGATGACCTTAAGACAGAACAGAGATGGCACAGACACTGGGCAGATGCTTTTATAAGAAAAAACAATTACGATTTAGTAATCTATCCGGCTGTAGAAAAAGTGATTCCCGGAAGATTTTCAACTCCATCAATTGCCGTTATGAACAGCATTCTTTCTGTTGTAAAGAAAAACTCTTCGTTCAAAATCCGCCATCAGCTCCAGAAGGGGCTCGAAAATGTTCAGTGTATAATTGCTCCTTCCCAGTATATTAAAAACGACCTTATAGCAAATAAAATAGATGCAGAAAAAATCCACGTAATCTATAACGGAATTGACCACAAGCTCTTTTTCCCAAGTTCAGATATAGACACAGAATACGTAGAGATAAAACCTTTTGCAATCAAGCGTCCGTATTTTATTTATGGTTCACGACTTTCGGGCCCTGAAAAAAAGCATATTGAACTTATCCGTGCCTTCAATATCTTTAAAAAAGAAACTGACTCACCAATTCGTCTTGTTCTTGCCGGAAACGACGGAGAGTGGTCAGATAAAATAAAAAAAGAAGCATACGAATCTGATTATTCTTCTGATATTTTTATTACGGGTTATTTCCCTCACGAAAGTTTTTCAAAACTTTATGCCGGTGCTACAGCCTGTATTTTCCCGGCCGTAAACGAAGGAGTAGGGCTTCCTATTCTTGAATCAATGGCATGTGGGATTCCTGTTTTATGTTCTGATTCAGGTGCTTTACCGGAAGTTGGAGCCGATGCCCCGATTTATTTTAATTCTGATGATGTAAACGATATTGCACAGAAGATGAAGCAGATTGTCCAGGATAAAAAACTATACCAGGAAAAAGTTGATGCGGGATTAAAAAGGGCAAACCACTTTAACTGGGACAGCACTGTAATAAATACAATTTCGATTGCGGAAGAATTGTTTAAGAAAAATTAATCGATAAAAATTTAACAAAAAAAATTATCGGACCAGTGATTTATGCAGCATCTTTTAAGCTGTAATTTCTTTTGTTGAATCTGTGCTTATAAGACTTCTGATATCCTTTTTCTTTTTAAGCACGACATCTTTTGTAACAGTAAAGGATTTTTTTCCTTCGATATTCGGGATTTCGAACATAACATCCATGAGCATTTTTTCTACGATTGTTCTTAATCCACGAGCACCTGTTTTCTGTCTTATAGCTTCGCTGGCAATTTCTTCTATTGCTTCTTTTTCAAAGATAAGATTTGCTTCGTCAATTGCGAATGAAGCCTGGAACTGCTTTGTGATTGCGTTTTTAGGTTCTGTCAAGATTGAAACAAGATCATCTTTTGTGAGTTCCTTTAATGCAACAGTAATCGGCATACGTCCGATGAGTTCAGGGATAAGACCGAATTTAACAAGATCATCCGGAGTAACTTGATTCAAAAGATTCATTCTTTCTGTTTCCGAAAGCTGATCAAAGGTTGAGCCGAATCCCATTGTGTGAGCCGCAGTTCTTTCTTCGATTATCTTATCAAGGCCCACAAAGGCTCCGCCTAAGATAAAGAGGATATTTGTTGTATCAATCTGGAGCATTTCCTGATTAGGATGTTTTCTTCCACCCTGAGGAGGTACGCTTGCTACAGTTCCTTCGATAATCTTTAATAAAGCCTGCTGAACACCTTCACCGCTTACATCACGTGTAATGGAAGTGTTTTCGCTCTTTCTTGAGATTTTATCTATTTCGTCAATAAAGATGATTCCTCTCTGAGCCGCTTCGATGTTTCCGTCTGCAGCATTAATCAGTTTAAGAAGAACATTTTCTACATCTTCACCGACATATCCTGCTTCTGTGAGGGTAGTTGCATCTGCAATTGCAAAGGGGACCTTTAATTTCTGTGCAAGAGTTCTTGCCAAAAGGGTTTTTCCGCTTCCTGTAGGACCAATAAGAAGTACGTTTGATTTTTCGATTTTTACTGAATCATCCTGAAAGCCAGATTCAAAGGCAGAAGACATTCGTTTGTAATGATTGTAAACAGCAACAGATAAAACTTTTTTAGCTTCATCCTGTCCGACAACATACTGATCAAGATATTCTTTAAATTCTTTTGGAGTCGGAACTTCGTCAAGTTCAATAGGTGTTAATTCTGCGGCCTGTAAATCAAGCTTATCCTGGCAGGCAGAAATACATCTGTCGCAGATAAAAGCCCCTGTAGGACTCTGGATAAGGCGTCTGTCACGATCGGCAGGTTTTCCACAGAAGAAACAGAAACAATCATTAGTACTAGAAAATCTTTTCATACAAAATCCCTTTTAGTTGTGTTTTTTTCTTGAAGGCATAACGTGATCTACAATACCATATTCTTTAGCTTCTTCGCTCGACATAAAAAAGTCACGTTCAATGTCTTTAGATACCTGTTCAACAGATTTTTTAGTTTTTTCTGCAAGATATTCAATAGAAAGTTTTTTGAGTCTGATGATTTCTTTAGCAAGAATGGAAATATCGCTTTCCTGTCCTTCTACACCGCCTCTTGGCTGATGAATCATTACTCTTGAAGAAGGAAGGGCATATCTTTTTCCCGGAGTACCGCCTGCTAAAAGAATTGCAGCCATACTTGCAGCCTGACCCATACAGATTGTCTGAATATCGCACTTTACATACTGCATTGTGTCGTAAATAGCAAGCCCTGCAGTTACAGAACCACCCGGAGAATTGATATAGATGCTTATATCTTTTTCTGCATTTTCTGATTCAAGATACAAAATCTGAGCTACAGCTAAATCTGCAGAGGCATCGTTGATTTCTCCGTCGATAAAAATAATTCTGTCTTTTAAAAGGCGTGAAAAGAGGTCGTAACTTTTTTCACCGTTTCCAGTGCGTTCCCAGATATTAGGGACAATATTATTCATCTGTTCGTTCATAAGTAATCCTTTCTATAAATATAATGAATTTTTTCAAAAAAGCATAATGTTTTTTATAAAAAAACAGCAAAAAGTTAAAAAAAAACCGTATGGAATAATCACACGGTTTTTCTTAAAAAGGAAGATTTATTATTTCTGTTCGAATAATTCTTTGAATGAAAGTTTATCGCCCTTAGAAACTTTTACTTCTTTATAGATGATGTCGTAGAGTTTGTTTTCTTTTACATCATCAATAAGATATGATTTAGAGCGTGCATCTTCATAATGCTTTTTAACTTCATCTACAGACATTCCGCCTTCTTCTGCAATCTTAGCATATTCAGCTTCGATTTCTTCAGGTGTAACAGTGATGTTCTTTTCGCGAATTAATGAATCTACGATGATTCTTGATTTGAGCATTTTTTCACTGTCGCCAGTCCAGTCTTTGAGCATAGCTTCTTTTGTCTGACCAGATGCAGTAATCATTTTTTCGAGCTGTTCAGGGCTTGTCTGGAACTGCTGAGCCATCATATCCCATCTGCTGTTGAGTTCGGCCTGGAGCATAGATGCAGGAATATCAAACTGATTTTTTTCTACAAGCTGAGTAAGAAGTGAGTTATTCTTAAGCTCTTTGATTTTTCTGTTTTTAGCAGTTTCGAGGTTCTTTGTAAGATCTGCCTTTAAGTCTGCAAGTGTCTTATATTTGTCGCTTACATCCTGAGCAAAATCATCATCTAATGCTGGAATGTCGCGGAGTTTTACGGCAGTAACTTTTACGCTGATTTTCTTTGTCTTTCCGGCAAGTTCTTTATCTGCATCATCTTTTGCATATTTTTTAGTGATTTCTTTTGTTTCACCTTTTTTCATGCCGATGATTTCGTCGTCGATTTTATAGATGTTTTCACCAGTTCCTACAGTAAATACAAAGTCCTGGCGTTTTGAATCGCTGATTTCTTTTCCATCGTCACCAATTTCGCAGTAATTGATTGTAACAATGCTGTCTTTTGCAACAACACCGTCTTTCTTTTCAACAACCATTGCATTTCTTTCCTGAAGACCTTTTAATTCTTCTTTGATATCTGCTTCAGAAATTGTTACCTGTGGTTCTTTTACGTTAATTCCAGAGAAATCTTTTACAGATACTTTAGGGAATACGTCGTATGTTACAGAGAATGTTAAGTCTTTTGTAACGTCCATGTCCGGCATTTTTTCCATTACAGGCTGAGCGTATGGAAGAGGGCGGTTGTCGGTTTCTTTGTCAAAAATTTCGTTTAAAGAACTGTCGATTAATTCACCGATTGTATCTGCTTTTAATGAATCACCATATTTTCTTTCCAATACATTTGCAGGTACGTGACCTTTTCTGAATCCCGGAATCTGTGCATTTTTTACGTATTTATTAAGAGTTGATTTGTATGCACCTTCTACTTCGCTTTTTTCGATTGTAACAGTCAATTTAACAGCTGATTTCTCTAATTTTGTGAATTCTTTTGTAAGTTTCAATTTGAACCTCTTATCTTATATTAAAAAAAGCGATTCAGATAATTCTGAATCGCTTTTATATTTTAGAGCGGGAAACGGGAGTTGGACCCGCGACATCCACCTTGGCAAGGTGGCGCTCTACCACTGAGCTATTCCCGCAAAATCTTTGCGTTTTCAGGTCTTTTTTTTATTTTTAAATACGAGCGGGAAACGGGAGTTGGACCCGCGACATCCACCTTGGCAAGGTGGCGCTCTACCACTGAGCTATTCCCGCATAAACGTTAGTACCTTGCGAGAGGAGGGACTTGAACCCTCACGCCGAAGCACTAGATCCTAAGTCTAGCGTGTATGCCAATTTCACCACTCTCGCTAAACTTAAAAGTTTGAGCCATGCAAGGATCGAACTTGCGACCCACAGATTAAGAGTCTGTTGCTCTACCAGCTGAGCTAATGGCCCGTGTTAGTGAAACCACTGACAGTAAAGATAATATATCAAAAACAAGATTTTTTATCAATACCTTATGCATGGTTTTATTGCGACTGTGAGTAAATTATTTAAAAACGTGCTTATTAGGATTCGCCGCGACAGTCGCATACATCCTGTATGCTCCTTCTGCGGCGCCTGCGTTCGCTTCCGCTCGCATCCATGCTCGCTCTTCCTCCCTATTCGGTCGGCGCTCACTCCGTTTCGAATCCTCTCAAAAAGATACACTTTAAAACTAAAAAAGACGAATTAATTCCTTGAATTAATTCGTCTTGGGTTACCGTTGCGTCTGAGAGGATTCGAACCTCCTACCACCGGATTCGAAGTCCGGTGCTCTATCCAGATGAGCTACAGGCGCAAAAAAAACGGTGCAGGAAAAAAAACTTGCACCGTTTTTTAGGGGTGCCTAGTGGGGATCGAACCCACGACAACCAGATCCACAATCTGGCGCTCTACCGCTGAACTATAGGCACCATAGTTGTAACAAAATATATCAAAATCACAATTTATAGTCAAGGTGTATCAAAAAGAGCGAAAATCATTCTATATAATAACCAGAATCAACATATAAAAAGCCCTTAAAATCATTCTATAAATAATAAAAATCTCCCACTCAAAACCCAAAAAAAATCTTTAAAACGCATAAAAAAAAATCTAAAGTAAAATTTTCAGTCTCCGATAATCAACTGAAATCCTGTAATTATTGCGGGAAGGAGATTGCAAATGGAAAAAAATCTTACAGAATTTGAAAAGATCTTAGTAAAAGAAAACGATGTTCTTGATTCTCTTGTAGAAAAGCATTCTCAGATGAAAAAGGCTGTTATGGATAAAAACTGGGAATCTTTAACAGACGTTGTTTCAAAAATCAATGTTCTTTACGAAAATTTCCAGGATATAGATACAGAAAGAGAAGTTTTGCAGGATATGATGAAAACTTCTGAACTTAAGCCATACCTCGAAAAAATCGGTCTTCTCCGCTCAAAATTACTTAAATGCAAGATTGAAAATCAGGCATTAAATAAATATGTAAATATTACACGCGAATTCCTTCAGGGAGTTATCGAAAATGCAATTCCTCAGAGTGGAAGCAAAGTGTATTCAAAAGAAGGAAAAATCATTCAGCCACAGCCACAGAGCGTTGTTCTGAACATGAGTTTTTAATAATCGGATAATAATCAGGAGATATACAAAATGGGATCAACATTTTCTGGAATAGAACTTGGTAAACGCAGCATAATGGCAAACACAGATGCCATCACAACTGCAGGTCACAATATTTCAAATGCAAATACAGAAGGATATTCTCGTCAAAGAGTTCAAATTAAAGAGTTTGACCCTTTGTATAAGCCGGATTTAAGCCGTCCGGAACGCCCGGGACAGATTGGTCAGGGTGTTGATGTAATGAGCATTGAACGAATCCGCGATGAACTTTTGGACAAAAGAATTGTTGCTCAGGCAAATCAGGAATCATACTGGGATACAAGAAGCAAGTACTACATGATGCTTGAACAGATTTATAACGAACCATACGACGTTTCTATCAGATCTAATATGGATAAATTCTGGGAAAGCTGGCAGGAACTTTCAATGCATCCCGAAAGTCAGGCAGCAAGACAGGCAGTTGTAACACGCGGTGAAACATTAACAGATTCAATCAACGAAAGATGGGAAGCGCTCAGCGGAGTTGCAAACATCATAAACGGTGATATTGATGCTACAGTAAAACAGATTAATGATCTTACTTCCCAGATTGCAGCATTAAACGGCGAAATTGTTCGTTCACGTGCAATGGGGGACAACCCTAACGATTTACTCGACAGAAGAGACTTACTCGTAGATAAACTTTCAGCCCTCATCGATATTTCAACAGACGACAGAGACCCTGATGAATTTATGATTCATACAGGTGGAGAAATCATCGTACAGGGTAGCGTAAGAAGAGGAATTGAACTTGTTCCTCGTTATGATGATACAGGCTACAACAAAGTAGTATGGTCTGATACAGGTGAGGATGCATTCTTCCGCGGTGGTACACTTGGAGCTTTAATTGAACTTCGTGATGTAGATATCCGCCAGGAAATGCAGGACTTAAACGAAATGACTCTGAACTTTGCAGACCTTGTAAACGATGTTCACAGAAATGCAGTTGGTGCAAATAAAGTAACAGGTCTTGATTTCTTTGTTCAGCATTCATTCGTAGAAAATACAAACGGTAACTACGACAGAGACGGCGATGGTGAATTAGATACTTCATACATCTTCAGATTTACAGGTACAAACAAACTCGATTTACAGCAGCAGGTTGGTATTGAAGGAACAATCACTTTATCAGGTAAATCAGGAAACGTAGAAATTGCTTACTATCATACAGATACAGTAGAAACAGTAATTGCAAGAATCAACGACAGTCAGAGCGAAGTAAAAGCTTATCTTGACCGTGACAATCGTCTTGTATTAAAAGCAACAGCAAGCGAAAACATGGATAATCCTGATTTCGTAATCCGCCACGTTGAAGATTCAGGCTACTTCCTTGCAGGTTACTCCGGATTATTAAACGGAACTGGTCCCGAAAACGCATACGATTTTAATCAGGCAGATGCAGTTAATGCTTTAGTTCAGGGCACACAGTTTGCAGTTTCTCCGGTATATAATCCTTCTGCTTACATCAGTGTTAATACAGAAATCCAGAAGGATGTAATGAGTGTTGCAGCAGGTTACCGCGATGCTTCAGGTTCTGTTGCAGTAGGAGACGGTCGTGCCGCTGTAGAAATTGCTTCTATCAGAAATACTTCGATTATGGTAGGAAGTATGAAGACCTTTGATGATTATTTTGCAGATTCTGTAACAAAGGTCGGATTAAAAGGTCAGCAGGCAGAAACAAATCTTTTGAGCCAGAATGCAATTATGGATGATTTAAGAAATACAAGAGATTCAATCAGTGGTGTAAACATTGATGAAGAACTTGCAGAAATAATGAAGTTCCAGCACGGATACAATGCAGCAGCTAAGTTTATTACAGTCTGGGACAACTTAATCGATACAGTAATCAATAAACTTGGAGTATAAGGATAAGTTCAAGGAGGATAGGCTATTATGCAGAGAATCAGCAGTCAGATGAATAATACAAATACTCAGAAAAACCTGAGGATGCAGGAATCGAGGTTGAATAAGGTAAACAACCAGATTGGCTCACAGCAGAAGATTCAGCAGCTTCGTGATGATCCTCTTGCAGCAGGTCACCTTGTTCGCTACGAATCATATCTTGGAAGAGTAAATAATTTTGAGAAAAATGCACTTGCTCTTTCCGATCAGTTTACTCTCCGCGAAGGATATATGACAGATTCTCTTGAAATCATGCAGAGAATCCGCGAGCTTGCAGTTACAGGTGCAAACGGAATCTACAACGAAGACGATTTACACAATATGGCAAGCGAAGTAGATGAACTTCTTAAACAGCTTATCCAGAATGCAAACGCAGTAAGCGCAGACGGAAACGCACTTTTTGCAGGAACAAATACAAAATCTACAGCTTTTGATGTAGAAATGGGAAATGTAGAAGGTTCGGGCGTTCCACTTATTCAGAATGTACGTTACAACGGAAATATTGATTCAAACCTCATCGAAGTTGATGAACACAAATATCTTGTAAACGACAATGCCGGAAATAAAACATTCTGGGCCGAACACCAGCAGATTTTCAGCATGAGGGATGCTTCTGAATGGCATGCAACTCAAGACAGTGTTATCTTAATCGACGGAGTAGAAGTTGAAGTAACACGCGGCGACAATATCTATGCACTCGTAAGTAAGATTAATAACTCTGACGCAGCAGTTAAAGCTTCAATAGATCCTGTACGAAACAGCCTTAACCTTGCAACTACAGATGCACGCCAGCTCTGGCTTCAGGATAAAACAGGAACAACTTTATTCGATCTTGGTGTAATTAAAGATTCAACACAACAGCCTCCATATAACTACAATGACAGCGTTCGTGTAGCAGGTGGTTCAATGTTTGATGCAGTAATCGCCTTCAGAAATGCCTTACTTCGCGGAGATCAGGAATCTATTGGTGGAAGAGTACTTGGTACAATCGATATGGGTATAGACAGCCTGAACGCAAGAATTGCTAAATCCGGTTCTGAATATGAAAGAGCTCAGATTAATGCACAGAGAAGTTCAAAACTTGCCCTTGATGTTACAAACATGGTTGCAAGAGAAGGTGATGTAGACTTTACTGCCGCAGCAACAGATATGAAGCTTTTGGATTACACAAATCAGGCTACGCTCAGCAATGCCGGAAAAATGTATCATTCAACATTATTAAATTACATGAGATAATAAAGGATAAAGAACGATGGAAATTATAACAAAAGCAAGTGGAATTAAAGAAGTTTCAGAAGATAAATTACTGACAATTCCGGAAGGATTATTTGGCTTTGAACAGTTTACAAAATACGCAATTGTAGAATCTGAATATGAACCATTTTTGTGGCTTCAGTCAATCGAAGATCCTAACCTTGCTTTTTTAATTGTAGATCCATTTTTAATCTGTGGTGATTATGAAACTGATATCGACGACGAAATGCTCAAAAAAATCGACATCACAAAACCCGAAGATATCATCATCATGACTATTGTTACAGTTCCGGGCGATGGTTCTCCAATTACAGCTAATTTCCAGGGACCTTTAGTAATCAATAAATCAAATAAACAGTGTATGCAGGTTGTTCTTAACGATAACCGCTGGACAACAAAGGTAAACATCATCGATACACTGAATAAGAAAGGAGGACAGTAATGTTAATCCTTTCAAGAAAGATTGATGAAAAAATCAGAATCGGCGAAGACATCATCATAACTTTGATTGACGTACACGGAGATCAGGTTAAAATCGGTGTTGAAGCTCCAAAATCTGTAAAAGTTTTCCGCCAGGAAGTATTTGATGCAATCCAGATGGAAAATAAAGCAGCCCTTGTTAAAGAGACAGAAGATAAGAATGCAATCAGCGCATTGTCTAAGCTTTTAAAGAAAGATTAGTTTGATGATTAGTCTTTGGAATTCTGTTTGATTTCTGCTTCGCTCGCACGAAGATAAACAGGACCGTCAAAATCCTTTAATGGAGGAATGCTGGCGGTCTTATTTTTTTCTGCAATATCAAAAAGTGCTTCTGTAGTGATGATGTTTACAGCCGGCGAAAATAAATTTATTTTTTTATTCTGAGCCTTAATCAGTTCACAAAGTTTAATTCTGTCCGGCCCGCATACAATAAGATTTTTAATTTTCTTTACAGTTGAATAAATTTTTTCAAGTTCCCAGTCGCCGTCTTCTAAAATTAATTTTTTCCCGTCTTTGAGTCTTGCATAAAACCTGTCTTTGTTTGCATCCAGGGCGCTTAAAACAGGTAAATCAAAATCTTTAAAACAGTATTCATACATTTCGAGCGTAGAAATTCCGTAAACCGGAACATCGTATGCAAGTTCAATTGCTTTTACTGCAGAAATTGCAAGTCGTAATCCGGTAAAGCTTCCAGGTCCTATAGAAATTGCAGTGTAATCAAGATCAGAAGATTTTAAATCAACTTTTTCGAGTACATAATCAATTGCAGGCACAAGTGATTCAGACTGGCGCATACCTATGTCGTAAATGCTTGTAAAAATTTTATCATCATTTTTTGCAGAAACCGTTAATCTTGAAATTGCTCCGTCAATGCTTAATGCCTTCAATTTTTAAATCTCCTGAACTTATTTAAAATCAATAGGATCGTTATTCCAGTTTTCAATCACAATTGTCCTGGAAGAATCTTCGTTTATAGAAATTTTAAGGATGATGGTTTTAGAAGGAAGTTCATCCATTATTTTTTCGCTCCATTCGATTATAGAAACCCCGTCTCCGTAGAGCATGTCGTCTGTCCCAAGGTTTATAAAATCTTCAACGCCGTCGAGCCTGTATACATCCATGTGATATAATGGCATCTTTCCTGAATATTCACTTATGAGGCAGAAGGTTGGACTTGTGATTGTATCGTTAATTCCTAAAGACAGGGCAATTCCTTTTGTGATAGTAGTTTTACCCGCTGCAAGAGTTCCCTGCATAGCGATGATATCACCTTTTTTAAGACAGCTTCCTATCTTTTTTCCTAATTCTATTGTTTCTTCCGAAGAGTGAGTCGTAAAGGTTAACAAGGTATTTTGCCTTCCATTTCCTGTGCAAGGATGTATTCGATAATTGCCCTTTTTAAAGGTAAGAGGGGATAGTTGATTCCCGGAGTAACCTGAAGGTCTATTGTTTTATTTCCAAGAGGATCCATCTCTATTGTGAATTTAATCTGTGTGTGTTCCACACTTGTCGGAAGCTCTACATATACGTCGCCCGTATAACGCCTGATGTAAAAAATGTGACCTTCTTCTCGTTGTAAACCTTTAATTTCGACAACTTTCATATCTCAAGAATACCCGTTTTTATTTTTGTTAGCAAGTGGAAGCAAAATTCCTACATAGCCTTTAATGCCGATGAAATTGCCTTTAATCTTGGGCAAATTTCATACTCAGATAAATCGCCGATCAGAACTGTGTCATTGTTCTGTAATGCCGCTTCAAAATCACGCAGCACCGGAGAAAAATCTGCAAAAAAATCATTAAAGCTATTTCCATCGATATTTGTGTTTTTATAAGTGTCTGGGAAAAGACTCGCAAGTGTTGCTACATGACAAAACTGATCTATCTTATCTGCAAGTTCTTTTATTGATTGTGTAACTGATGAACCTTTTCCGTTCTGGAAATCTGTGTGTACGTTTTCCATTTTTGAAGAAAGTTCTTCAAAGCATTTAGAAAGCTCTTCAAAGCTTGCCTTGATATCTGCCTTTGTTACTACAGAAAATTCAAACTTAGTTTTATCGCTCAAAGGCTTTTCGGCTTCCTTATCGAATTCATCTGCTGTAATCTGCTTTCCGTCCACAGTTATACCGATTACTGCAGCGTCGTTTTTTTCGCAGGTAAGTTCAAAAGATTTTAAAACATCACCCACTGTCTGTTCGCTTTCAAGTTCTGCTTCTACAGGATTTCCGTTTATGTAAATATTAATCATTGCTCATTCCCCTTATCTGTTCTGCTGTTGCTGCTGCTGTTGTCTTGTAAAGTTATTTATAGAATTCTGCTGATTTTCAAGGCTGTTCAAAGAGCTTTCCATTGAGCTGTATTTAGCGCGCAGTTCTGCTTCTTTTTTAGTCATCTGATCTTCGAGCTTTGTAATCTTAGTCTGTGAACTTTTTATCTTTGAATCAAGAGTTGAGGTTTTAAGCGCAAGTATTCCGCCTGTCTGGGTGTAAGCGGTAAGCTGTTTATCAAGGTTATATGCAATTCCGCTGTCGATTATTAAGTCATCATCAGAGTCGTAACCGAAAAGCTGCTTTATTTCATCAAGATGATTTTCGATTGCGTCATCAAGCTTCTTTTCGTCAATTTCAAGATATCCTCGCAGGCGGCTCTGAGAATAAGAACCCGAATATCCTGTTGCATTTGTAGAAATACCAATCTGTGCTAAAAGTGTAAGAGTTGCATAATCAGAATATCTGTAATTTTGAGTGAGTATTCCCTGCATGCTCGACTTCATATTCGGAAGTGTAAAATCCCCCTGGAACATTCCAAGCTGACCGAACAATTTTTCTTTTTCTGCATCGCTTAAATAATCAAGTTCTTCCACTATTTCGCGTTTATTCTGAGAAAGAACGTTTATCTTTGCAATTACCTGATTATATTTTCCTACGAATTCGATGAGCGCATTTTTAGAAGCTTCCTTATCCGGTTTTACGGTGATAGTTGCAGTGCGTTCTGTTTTTTCGTGAACATGAAGGGTGATTTCCGGGACAACGTCATCAATATCGTTATTAGATCTTGTGATTGTAATTCCTTCGTATTTAATAATACAGTCTCCGGCTTCTTCAATAGCATGATTTGGTGCATAGCCTAAAGCCTGTCCTGAATCGTATGCAGAAAAAGCCGAAACTTCAAGAGAATAACCTGTGTTTTCGTTTCTAACGATAATTCCCTTAATTCCCTGATATTCTGCAATCGGTAAATCTATAGAAATCTCTGAATCCGAAAAGAGGGTAGGAGTAGAGATTAATTTTTCTGTGCCATCTGCCATTAAGGCATATAATACATTTTTATTGTTTACAGGGCTGAGCGGAGTTTTATTCTGCTGCGACTGTTCTGGAAGATTTGCTTCTGAGCCCATGTTTCTTACGACAATTCCCTTAAATTCAGCATAACCTGCATCTGGAATTACAGGATTTTCTGCTTCCTTATTTAATGCTTCTGTAATGTCCTGAACATTATTTGCCCTTAAAGTAAAGGTGATATGATTTGTATTTTTAGAAGTGATCTGTCCGGGAATATTAATCTGGAAAGCCCCGCGCGGTTCAACTAAAACTGTTCCGTTTGTAAGCTTTGTCCTTGTAAGAGAAAGACCGGGCATCTTCGAATTTTCTGTATTTTTTGATGGGGGAGGTGCAAAGAATTCCCCGCTTGAAGTACCAAAAGTTTCTTTGTTTGAAGAAACTGCACTTACCATACCTGTAGAAAGAGCAAGAGTTTTTGCTGCTCCTTCGAAAATAAGTTTATTGTCTTTTCCTGTTATGCAGGATTCAATTAAAAGTGTCTTTTTACCGGCGCTCGCACCGATAATCATCGATTTAATTACACCGTTTCCGCGCTTGTTTATTGCATCGGAAAAGTTTTTCAGTGTTCCACCTTTCCAGTTGATTGTTACCTGTTTGTCGCCTACTTTATAAGTGTAGACTCCCTGTGGAATCTGATAATCTGTGGCAAGTTCGTCTGTCAAAAATCTGTCTGCTGTGGCCGGCTGAATAACATCAACTTTAAACGACTGAATCTCTGCACTGCGGTTTGCGCTTGCAGTAATTGCGTTTTCGTCGGTTGATGAGGCAAGTTTACTGTTAAATGGATTTTCGTAAGAGTATAAGCTTTTTATACTTTCACGAAGAGAAGAGAGTTGAGTATTTACTTCACGCCAGGCGTCTTTTTGAGCCTTATACGCATCGAGCTGCTCCTGTTCCCTTGTCAACGGGATTCGCTCGATTTGCATAAGTTTCTCTACAGTTTCATTTGTTTTGTACTGATCGGTTACACCTGGGATATTTAATCCAGCCATATCAAGTTGTCTTTAGTAGAGAAATTAAAAATTAAGCGTAATCATCAAACAAATTACCAATTGCTTTTCTGATACTTAACTTTAACTTCTGAATATCCTCAGACGGTATCTCCTTTAAAATCTGATTTGTTCTAGTATCAATAACTTTAACTACAACGCTTCCTAATTCTTTGTCAACGTTGAATTGAAGTTCCCGATTACCTACCATCTCAGATAATTTCTGGAGCTCCTGTGAATTTGCCTTTAATTCAGCAATATTCTGCTCGATATTCTGAGCTACCTGAGCTCCTGTAGGAGTTGTCTGTACTAAATACTGAGATGCTGTATTGCTTTTTACAGCAGCTGCATTTGCGTATAGAGACTGGCCATCCATTGCCGCGTGAACCATTGAAGCTTGATTGATAGTATTCATAGGTTCTCCTCCTTATTTTGCATAAACATAATTTCTTATGTTTATTCCTCCTTGAAAAATTAAATCTGAAGGGGGGCGCACCCCTTCTGATTTACCTTGTCAAAAAGATGACATCCAGAAATCTCTTTGAAAGGTTTTATTTTAATAATGCTAAAACAGTCTGTGACTGAGAGTTAGCCTGTGCAAGCATTGCAGTACCAGCTTGTGTGAGAATCTGGTTCTTAGTAAACTCAACCATTTCAGAAGCCATATCTGTATCGCGGATGCGGCTTTCTGCAGCCTGAGTATTTTCAGCAGCAATATTTACACCTTTAGCAGCCATTTCAAATCTGTTCTGATAAGCACCAAGGTCGGCACGCTGTTTTGTAACATTCTTTAATGCTTCATCAATAGTACCGATTGCCATGTTAGCTAAATCAGGAGCAGCAATTGAAATCTGATCATCAGAACTTGTTTCGCCCTTTAAGCCTAAAGCTAAAGCAGACATAGTTCCAATGTAGATACGTGTGTTCTGGTCCATGTTAGGTCCAATGTGGAGCTGCATGATTGAGCCGCCTTCCTGAGCAAAGCGACCTGTGAGCATATTCATGCCGTTGAATTGAGCCTGGCTTGCAATTCTATCAACTTCAGAAACAAGCTGTGAAACTTCTACCTGAATCTGCATACGATCTTCATCGCTGTAGATACCGTTTGCTGACTGTACTGCAAGTTCACGAATACGCTGAAGAATATCTGTAGTTTCTGTAAGATATCCTTCTGTTGTCTGAATAAATGAAACTCCATTCATAATATTCTTACTTGCCTGGTTAAGTCCGCGGATTTGGCTGCGCATCTTTTCAGATACGGCAAGTCCAGATGCATCATCTCCGGCGCGATTAATGCGTTCACCAGAAGAGAGTTTTTCCATGTTTTTCATGATATTGTCATTAGAAATGCCCAATACACGATCAGCATAGAGCGAACTCATATTGTGATTAATAATCATATTTGTGCCTCCATGTTTAATATACGAAAAGCCTCTTGCTTAACGTCCTGCAGGTGCAGGCTGGATTTGTCTACGCCCCAAGTCCAGTTTCAGACCTATTACAGCAGGAATAGTCAGAATGTATCCAATCTGACTGTTCTTGCTGTCACCTGCAAAAACATGAATGCACGTTTTCAAAGAACATAATGCCTCTGAAATGGCATTTTAATAAACAATTTTAAATGGTGTTTGAAAGTAGAGTAGTATGCAAAAAAGAAACACCGTGCAAATATTATACGCGCAAGTATACAGCTTGCGCATACAATATTATAATACACTATCTTAGCAAAGACAAGACAATTAATATTGCCTATAACCCTGAGTCAAAAGCGTAATTTTGTTCTTAACGAAGAAGACTCAAAACGTTCTGGCTCTGGCTATTTGCCTGTGCTAACATTGCTGTTCCAGCCTGCTGCAAAACTGCGTTCTTAGTGAAAGAAACCATCTGTTCTGCCATATCTGTATCACGGATACGTGATTCAGAAGCCTGCATGTTTTCAGCACCAACATCCAATCCCTTAATAGTAAGTTCAAGGCGGTTCTGATAAGCACCAAGGTCTGCACGCTGTTTGTTAATCTTTTTAAGAGCTTCATCGAGTGTACCGATTGCACGGTTGGCATCTTCCGGTGTTGAAAGAGAAAGTTTTTCCTCGTTTCCAGCCATACGTACTCCAAGAGCTTCGGCTGTCATAGTACCGATGAAAACCTGTGTTCTCTGATCCATGTTGGCACCAATATGGAACCACATAGATGCTGTTACAACATTTTCGCCCAAAGGACGAGCGAAACGACCTGTAAGCATGTTCATACCGTTGAACTGGGCAGAACTAGCAATGCGATCAACTTCAGAAACGAGCTGTGAAACTTCTACCTGAATCTGCATTCTGTCTTCATCACTGTAAATACCGTTAGAAGCCTGGATTGCAAGTTCACGGAGACGCTGCATGATGTCAGTTGTTTCCTGTAAATAACCTTCTGTTGTCTGAATGAAACTGATACCGTTCTGAGCGTTTGTTGAAGCCTGATTCAAACCGCGAATCTGACTGCGCATTTTTTCTGAAACTGCGAGACCTGAAGCGTCATCACCTGCACGGTTGATTTTTTCTCCAGATGAGAGTTTTTCCATGTCCTTATCGAGATAAAGACCTGTTACTCCGAGTTGACGATTGGCAAACATTGCCGACATGTTGTGGTTGATAACCATAGTATTCCTCCTTGGAATATGTGCAGAAGAATCCATTCTTCTGAAATTGCAAAAATGTGCAAATGTTTACAAGGCTACATCTACACACTTTTGCTGAACCGCCTGACTGCTGCTTCATCGAAGTCGAGACACTCATAACAGTTCTGTAAATATATCGGCGAATATTATTAAAAACTTTACACTTTTTTTTAAAAAATTCGTAAAAAAAGTGCATTTTTTTGTGAAATTTGTGATTTTTTTAGTTTTTTTTACAGATTATTGATTATTTTCTGGATTACGCGCACTGCTTTTCCGCGGTGAGAGATGCTGTTTTTCTCTTCTGCGCTTATCTGAGCCACTGTTTTTCCATATTCCGGCAAAAAGACAATAGGGTCGTAACCAAAACCACCGTCTCCGCGGGCATCTTCTATAGAATCAATTAATGCACCTTCGAAGGTTTCCTGTGCTACAAAGAGTCTGTCCGGTCCAAGGTATAAAACCATTGCGCATGTATAGTGGCAGGATCTAGGGCCGTGAAGATATTCACCTTTTGGAAGGTTTCCATTTTTAACTGCGTCTGTAGTCTGTTCTATAATAAACTTATTCTGTTCTTCCTGACTGATTTTTGAACCATCAGGTTTTCCTTTCATAAAATCAGGACCCGCATATCTTGCAGAATAGATTCCGGGATTCCCACCCAGGGCATCTACACAAATTCCAGAATCGTCTGCAATAACAGGGCAGTGAACAATATCATATAAAGCTTTCGCCTTGATTAAACTGTTTTCGTAAAAAGTTGTTCCGGTTTCCACAGGATCAAAATCAATATTTTCGTCCGATGGAATTACAATTTCGTGTTCGCTCAATAACTGAACCATTTCTCTTTTTTTGTTTTTGTTTCCGGTTGCTAAATAAATTTTCATATCACGCATTTTATCTTAAAAACATTTTTACTACAACATAGATGTAATCATATCATATTAAATCATTCAAACTTTGTGCATGCATACAAGCATGCATCTAATCATCCAAAATAAAGCTCATGAACATTTCTGATGTAATAGCTCACCTGCCGTTCACAAATCCCCATTATTTCAGAAACAGTTTTATTCGTGGGCCTTATATTTATGACTCCTTTTCTAAAGCTCAAATTTAAATTATTCCATGATTCTGTATGCCTTATATATTTATGTGTAACAATTTTAAGCTTTTCGCGGGAAAAATAATCATTATCATCTTTAAGGTATTGAATCAGATTTGAATATGTGCGCCTGTGATAGTATGCTTTGTTCCGTCTTATCTCAAGTTCTTTTTTGTGTTCAATTCTTACAGTGAGTTCTTCTTTTAAAGACTGAATCACATCTAAAAGAATATTATATTTAAGTCCGCAAATTTCGCTGATTATTCTTATCTGATAGTCTTCAATGTACCATGCAGATTTTAATGCCAGAACAAGAAGAATTTTTTTTACCTTCATCGGGGAAAATTTTTCGAAAAGTTTTGCAACCTGAGAATTTTCATCTTCGGCCTTGTCTGTATATTTCGTGATTTTATATTCATCTGAATGGCACGCAATCTGGAACGCTTCAACATCAATCTTATTATAACGGTAGGGGATTTTAGGTTTTAAGGGAAGGGAAGTACTTTTGTAATCAAGATTAGACCAAATTTCCTGTTTGTAAGAATAACCTAAGATGCTTTCTGTGAGCGAATGATAATCAGAAAGAGTTTTTCCATGCTTCTTACGTTTAATTGTCTTTTTTGCGCTTTTAATAAAACAGTAAAAATAATTAAAAAAGCTTCCGTAAGATGAATCAAATTTTTTGATGAATGGAACAGCTCTTTCTAAAAAATAAAGAATTACATCAGAAATAAAATCTTTTTCCTTGGAATCTAAAAGAAAAACTTTGTGATTTTCCTGAATAAAAACCGCCATATACTGGGCAGCTTCTTCTTCCGAAATTTCGTTATTATTCAGAAGTTCGGGAATGGAATTTAAATCATACTTTTTCATAAATCCTCCAGTTTTGTTATGATTTTTTTTGATATAACAAATATTGCAAGATTCGTGCCAAGTGAGGATTTTTTTTATACAATGATGATTTTTTATTTTTTTATGCTGATTATTTTTTTACATTATGCGCGCAAATTCTTTTACGATTGAAGGAAGAAGTGTTTCGATTTTTCCTTCGCAACTCATTCCCGACGCATTTTTATGACCGCCGCCACCGAATTTAGAAGCAACAAGCGAAACGTCAATTTTATCAAGAGAGCGGAATCCGCCGGTGCATGTAGTAGGGGTGTCCTGCCTTAAAAATACAGCTGCCTGAACATCCTTACTCGAAAGTAAAAGCTGGTATAGGGCATCTGTATCACGTCCTTCGCTTCCATATTTTTTTGTGTCATCAATCGTTTCGTAAGTTATGATTAATTTTCCGTCAAGATATTTTTCTGCCTTGTCTAAAAGAATTCCAAGGAGCTTTCTTGTTGACCACGGCTTTCCGTTATTTATGTCGTTATAGATATTTCTTGGATCTGCACCGTAGCTTACAAGTCGGGCGGCCGCATTAAATAAATCAGCTGATTCTTCGTTCTGGCTTGTTAAAAATCTGAAGTATCCGGTGTCTGTGCCTATTCCAAAAAAGAGGATGGATGCAGTTTCTTCCGGGATTGGCCCAATCAGATTTTCATAAAAAAGCTGAACAAGGTAAGCTGCAGCCGGTGCCTTTGGATTTATGTATCCTTTTGCATTTGGAGGAAGGTCTGCCGTAAGATGATGATCTATTACAAAAATATCAAGATTATTTAAATCGCCGTCTATTTCACCGATTCTTTTGATTTCCGAACAGTCTGTGATTATGAGTCCTGTTTCTTTTCTCTGTGCTTCGTCTAAAAAAACAAGGGTGTCGGAAAATAAATCCTTGTATTTTGTTATTTCATTTTTCTTAAAAGGTCCGCTCGACAAAAGCTGATAATCCTTTTTAAAGTGTTTTAAAATTGCTGCAATACCAAGGCAGGATGCAACACAGTCTCCGTCCGGGTCCTTGTGTCCTGCTACTAAAAAGAATTTATGATGTTCTATAAAGTCTTTAAAATCTGAAAAATAGTGAGCATCAATAATTGCCATTTTCTGTCCTTATAATCCTTATAATTTGTTAAATTTAATTGTGTTCTTTTAAAATAAAAAAAGGTTGAATAATCAACTTATCCAACCTTTATATTAATATTTTTTCGCTGATTAGAGAACTACATCGTCAAGATTTTGTTTATCAAGACCTTCGAGCTTAATTGAATTATCTAAGACTCCCCACATTGCATTGCGTTTAGACATTGGAATTGTAAGGATTACACGTCTGAATTCACCGCCTTTTTTTACGATGGTCATAAACGAAGTGTTTGGATTTTTAGTATTTCTGAATTTCAATTTTCTTGGGTTTTCAGGATTTCCTCTTGCCCATTCCTTTGGAATTACAGTAGTACCTGTACCAATCTTATTTTTCTGATAGATGATAACAAAAGCTTCTTTTGCTTCAAGAATTTTAAGAATAGGAATATTTTCGTAAGAAAGATCTGTCCACTTAGATTCATCCCTTTCTGCAGAAGTTTTTGTTTTAGGTTCAGCTGCAGTTACTGTAAATGCAATAAGACATGCAGTCAAAAATAAAACGACGATTTTTTTCATAATTTTCTCCTAAAGATTGTAAAAATATCCCCTTCAAAAAAAGTATAAACTCTTTTATCAGATTTAACAACCAAATTTAAATATTTTCTTATTATAATATGTTACTTAATTATCGGAATTTATGTTATATTTATATATATTAATTTATTAATTTTCAAAGGATAAAAAAATGAAAAAATTATTATTTACATCATTACTTTCTATGGCCTTGCTCTCTGTGATGGCTTGTACTTCCAATAAAACTTCTTCCGGTGATTCTTATGATTCAGTTGATGAAGCTTCGGAACAAAAAGAAGCAGAACAGAATAAAAAATCTGAATTCAGCTGGGCAAAAGCATTCGGAAGCAATAAATTCACCCTCTTAGACGAAACACCATTTTATACAACAACCTTTACAAACAATCTTGATCCTCAGACAGCAACAATCGCCGTTTACGACAAAAAGAAGATTGCAGGCTTCGGAAGCAAATATATGCTTGCATATTATTTTGTATCTTTCGAAAATGCAGGACGCAAACAGTTAAAGGCAGATCTTAAACAGTATTTAAAAGATTTCGAAGATAAAAAGCTCGAAAGAAAGGGTAAAGATACCTGGAAAAAATACGGCTATATCGATGTAAGACTTGACTGGGGAACAATTCAGAATTCTACTCCAAACTTTGGAACTGCAAAGGCAGCAATCGGATACAGATTCAAAAATGATTCTCCATATTTTACAATCACAATTTTCCCTACAGACAACTTAAGGGAAGATATGTCGCCGGAAGATAAAACACCATCTATGAAGCTCATTTATTATATGACAAAAGCTCAGGCAACAGATCTTACAAATTATCTTTCTGATGATTATCTTGGAAAATATTTGAACCTGAATAACGAAGCTCCAAAAGAAGAAGAGAAAAAAGAAATCGTAAAAGATGAATATTAATCTTTAAGCTGATTATTTTTGTGATGATATAAAAGGGAATCTTCGATGTGAGATTTCCTTTTTTTTTGAATATTTTTTTCGGGCCAGGCTGATTATTATTTTGGGCAGGATGATTATTTTTTTAAATCTGAAGATGAATCTTCTACAAAAATCCCGTGATATAAATTTTTGTTATTAGCTTTGATTTTGAGGCTGCTTTTTCTGCGCCGTTAATTTTTGTTAATTTATTAACGGTGCGTTAATTTTTTAGCCAATATTAATGCTGTTTTAAAACCTGCCTTGGAAGATTTTTTTGCCCACTTTAGATTAATTTGAGGTCGGGTTATTGTTTTACTTTGAGTTTGTTAAATAAAAAAAGGAATCCGTTCTGGATTCCTTTAGAGTAGGGACAATAGGACTCGGACCTATGACCGCACGGATATGAGCCGTGTGCTCTACCAACTGAGCTATATCCCCAAGTAATGATGTTATATTATAAAAATAAGATTGTTATGTCAAGACACCATTATGAAGAAGGTGAAATTAAAGAACCATTTAATCTTTGTGTGGAATTTTTTTTATCTCAATTCCGCACCAGTTATTAAAGTCTTAGCATATGTAATTAATTCTTTTAATTCATCATCAGTGTAAGGTGTAAGTGTATTATATGCCGGGTCAATGCAGTTACCGTTCATAAACTGTGCAAATTGCCACGATGCATCTTCCGGTAAAAAGCCAGCCATAACTTCAAGATCTTTTTTTGTAATAAGGCCCGGTACCATTACAGTTCTCCATTCACGGCAGTCTTTTGGAAGGCTTGATACAAGTTCTATACAGCGTAAAACTTTTTTTTCGAATATTTCTTTGTTTCCGTATAATTTTGAAAAAGCCGGACACATAGTTTCTGAATATCGTTCTGGGCTTGTTTTATAATCCATTGCTACAAAGTCCGGACAAAGGTCAGGATTATTTAAAAATGCTTCAAGCTCGTCGGGCAGAGTTCCGTTTGTATCAAGTTTTACCTTGTAGGAAAGCTCCCGAGCTTTTTTAATGATTAAAGGTGTGTACGGATTAATTAAAGGCTCTCCTCCGCTTATAACAATTCCCGAAAGAATACCCTGGCGCTTTTCCATGTGGTCAAAAAGCTCCTGAACTGTATTTAAAGTCACGTCAGAAGGGGTGTCTAAAACAAGGCCTGTGTTATAACAGTAAGGGCAGCGGAGATTACATCCTTTTAGAAAAAAAGAACCTGCAACAAGTCCCGGAAAATCTACACATGTAGTTTTTACCAGTACTCCTGCAGGTTTGTCTAAGGGCAGTGTAGCCATAATTATGCGATTACGGCTACCTTATTAAAAACCGCCTCAAGTTCCTCCACATTGTGGCAGCGAGCAGTTTCAACACCAGCTGCATTGTAGAAGATTACGGTTGGAGATGCAAAAACACCTTTCTTTGCTGCTTCTGCAAGTCCTTCTTCTGTATCTACATCAATATTGCGTCCAGCCATATCGATATTGCTCATAAAGTCTTTTACAGGTGGACAGTTTGGACATGTCTTTCTTGTATACAATTCATATGAAACACTTTCTGTGTTCATAACAGGCTGTTCCTGTTTTTCTGCTTTAACCATTTTTGCAGGTGCAGAGCATTCACAAGGTGCATCAGCTTCTGTGATGTCGTATTCCTTGCTTGCTTCGAGGGTAAACATCTTTCTCTGATCGAATTCATCTCTCTTACCCTTGTTCCAGTGTTTTACAGCACGATAATATCCAACGATGCGTGCGTAAACTTCTGTTTCTGTACCGTGTACATCCTGTAATGCAGCTTTAGTCTCTGCGATTTCCTGTTCTACCTGTGCTAATGTCTTTGTTTCCATAAACTTTTAATTTCCTCCCAATTACCCCTGTCGTTAGATTTTTGTAATCATTACAAATTTGTATTAATTCTACCGACACACTAAATATAGTGTGATTTCGCTGCATTGTCAAGTGTAATGACACTATATATATCGTCAGTCTTACTTTTTTTCTTTACTTTTTTTTAATTGTTTATGTTATTTTTATATTTATTTAGCCTGGGCTAAAATCTTTGCTTTTTCTTCTTCAAGAGCTTTAAGCTTTGCCTTTAATTCCTTTTCCTTTTCTGCCTTACACTTTGGACATTCAAACTGCTGGCCTGTAAGATATCCGTGAATCTTACAGATAGAATAGGTTGGTGAAATTGTAAAGAACGGAATTCTGTATTTATTAGAAATAGTTCTTACTAAATCTGCACAAGATTTCCAGTCTTTAAGTGCTTCGCCCATGTATACGTGGAACATTGTACCGCCTGTATACTTTGTCTGCAGTGATTCCTGATGATCGAGAGCTTCGAAAACATCTGCTGTGTAATCAACAGGAAGCTGTGAAGAGTTTGTATAGAATGGTTCTTCTGTTCCGCTTGTGATGATATCAGGGAACTGTTCCTTGTCGTGGCGTGCAAGACGGTAAGAAGTAGATTCAGCAGGAGTTGCTTCGAGGTTGAATAAGTCGCCTGTCTGTTCCTGGTAATCCTGCATTCTTTCCCTCATATGCTGTAAAACCTGTTCTGCAAATGCTTTTCCTTTTGGATCTGCAATGTTTACGCCAAGGAAGTTCATACAGCATTCATTCATACCGCACAAACCGATTGTATTAAAGTGATTTACAAGTGTCTTAAGATAACGTCTTGTGTAAGGGAACAATCCACCATCGTAAAGGCGCTGGATAACCTTTCTCTTTACACAAAGGCTTTCTTTTGCAAGGTCCATAAGATAATCAAGACGCTTGTAGAATTCTTCTTCGTTTTTAGCAAGGTATCCGATCTGTGGAAGGTTGATTGTTACAACTCCAAGGGAACCTGTAAATTCGTCGGCACCAAAAAGTCCACCACCACGACGGCGAAGTTCACGCTTGTCGAGCTGGAGACGGCAGCACATAGAACGTACGTCAGAAGGATTCAAATCCGAATTAACGAAGTTCTGGAAGTTTGGTGTTCCGTACTGTGAAGTCATTGTAAATAAGAGTTTTGCGTTGTCAGAGTTCCAGTCAAAGTCTCTTGTGATGTTGTATGTAGGAATAGGGTAAGCAAATCCTCTTCCTTCTGCATCACCTTCGATCATGAGTTCAATGAATACTTTGTTGATCATATCCATTTCTTTCTGACAGTCGCCGTATGTAAAGTCCTGTTCCTTTCCGCCAACGATAGCCTTTTTAGTTTTAAGGTCATCAGGGCAAACCCAGTCCATTGTGATGTTTGTGAACGGAGCCTGAGAACCCCAGCGGCTAGGAGTGTTTACACCGTAGATATAGCTCTGGAGGCACTGGCGGACCTGATGTTCATCAAGGTGGTCAATGCGTACAAATGGAGCAAGATATGTATCGAATGAACTGAATGCCTGAGCACCTGCCCATTCGTTCTGAAGAATACCAAGGAAGTTTACAATCTGATTAACAAGGGTAGAAAGGTGAGAAGCCGGTTTTGAAGTAATCTTATCTGGAACTCCGCCAAGTCCTTCTGCTATAAGCTGACGGAGTGACCATCCTGCACAGTAGCCCGAAAACATCGAAAGGTCGTGGATGTGGAATGCTGCTGTTTTATGTGCTTCTGCAACTTCTTTTGAATAAATATTATTGAGCCAGTAATTTGCTGTGATTGTTCCTGAGTTATGAAGTATGAGTCCTCCGAGCGAGAAGTTTACGTTTGCGTTTTCGTTTACACGCCAGTCGCTCTGACCAAGGTAGCCGTCCATTGTCTTGTTGATGTCTACCATAAGATTTTTAGCATCGCGTACTGCTTCGTGTCTTGCACGGTAAAGGATGTATGCTTTTGCAACATCTACTTCTTTTTCTTCGATGAGAACCGATTCAACAATATCCTGAATTTCTTCGATGGCAGGAATACTGTGTGCGCGGTTTCCGGCAAGCTGAAGGCGGAGTTTTTCTTCTACTAAGTCTGTGAGTCTTGATGCTCTGTTCGGATCCTTCTGTTTTTCTACAGCTTCGATTGCTTTTTCAATTGCCTTTTCGATTTTTGTTCTGTCGTAGTCAGCAATTTCACCAGAACGTTTAACAACTGATTTTAAAAATCCGTGTGTTTCCGTGTCTGAACTTGTTCCCAGAAAGTTTCTCCATTCTGGAAAGATTGATTGGTCACTCATTTTTTATCCCCTCGTTTTGTTATATTTCTAACTTCCGTTATAAATTCTTCAACTGTTTCAAAGTGACGGTACACAGATGCAAACCTTACGTATGCCACCTTGTCTATGGTATACAGTTTTTCTAAGACTAATTCGCCTAGTTGAGATGTGGAGATTTCTCTTTCTTCCCGACCGTATTTAATGGCCATATCCTCTATGTCGTTAGAAATCTGTTCTACCATGCTTGTAGAAACAGGTCTTTTTTCCAGGGCACGTTCAATTCCTTTTTCGAGCTTGGCTCTATCAAAGGGCTGACGTCTTCCGTCCTGTTTTACGACCATAAAGGGTTTTTCATCAATACGTTCAAAACTTGTGAAACGATATCCGCATGCAGTACATTCGCGTCTTCGTCTGATACTTTCCCCACCTATCAGAGTTCTGGACTCAAGTACTTTGTCTTCTGGGTGTCCGCAATATGGACAGCGCATGCTTCCCTCCCGTTTTCACAGAAACTTTTTGTTCTAGTGTTTTTTAGTTAGTTATTTAATCATATAACACTAGATATAGAGTGGCAAGAGAATTCTTTAAAAAAAATGAGAATTTTTTAAAACTTTTTTTCTTGACAAAAAAAAAATTTGTGCTTAGGTGAAAATTCAGAGATTTACCTATTGACTATTTTTTTATTTGTAGTGTCTTTTTTTGCGTTCAAAGGGAATATAATCAGTTTTTGTAAATGATTTGTACATAAACCACGCAGAAACAAGGAAAAAGGCTATGCATAAAAGTGGAAGCCAGTCGCCGAGTCTTGCGTACAGTGTGAGTTTTCTTGCATAAACAGGTACATCATAGCTTTGGGCACAGGCTTTAAATAGCGGAAGGCTCGATAAAATCTTACCCGTCGGATCTATCACACAGGAAAAACCTGCATTTGTAGAACGAATCATTGTTGTTCTGTATTCAATGCTTCTGTAAGATGCAATTACAAAATGCTGGATTTCGCTTGATTTTGTACAGGACCACGAATCATCAGAAAGATTTATAAATAATTCTGCTCCGTTTAAGAATAAAGGCCTCATTGCATCTGTAAAAGAATCATCAAAACATACAGGGGTTGCAACACGGACTTTTGTAACGGCATTCTGATCTTTATCTGTAAGGTCTGACTGTGCGTCTATTATTTTTAAAGGATTATCAGCATAGTTTTTAAGCTTTGTACATGGAATATCAAAATAAGTAAGGCTGTCTCCCTTGTCCCATCCCGAAGAAAAATTGATTATCTTTCTTAAAAGCTTTTTGACTATAGGATTTCTTTTCCCTGGAATGAGTTCTGCAAATGGAACAAGATGAAGCTTTGCGTAGTAGCCAAGGAAAGTTCCGTTTGAATTAAATAAAAGTGTTGAATTAAAAAGACGGCGGAGTGGCTGTTCATCCTGATTAAGAGGAATGAGTGTATGTCTGTAAGAAGCTCCCGTAATAAGAGGAGTGCCCGTCATCTGTATAAAGCTTTTAAGAGGAAGACTTTCCGGCGCATGAGTAAATAGATTTTCTGCGTTAGGAAAAGCTGTCATAAGTGTTCCTTCGCTCCATACTATGAGCCCTGGATTTTTGCCCTGGTCTGTAAGTTCGTTTACTTTTTCCATAGAAAGCTTTTCGGAGATTTCGATGTTTTTCATCTCGTCATAAGGGACTTCCCATGGATCTGTATTCTGCTGAACGGTAATCGTAGTAAGCTCTTTTACAGGGGTGCGCGGAATATTGTATTGAACGATTCCATAAACAATTGTTAGAGAAAAAATCACTGCAAGGAATTTTCCTGTGATTATGTGATTGGAAAGGAGTTCTGTTTTCTGGTACTCGTTATCCACTGTTTTATAAGTTTTAATAAGATCTAAGGCTTCTACACAGGAAGCATTAAATAAAACAGTTAAGAATGTAATTCCGTAAGTTCCCGTTATATCTGCAATCTGTGTAAAAATCGGGAAGGTGTACATGGCACTCGAAACTGTTCCCCAGGGGTATCCTAAAAATCCGTTTGATTTTACATATTCATAAAAAGTATAGATGGCTGCAAAGTAAAATACACGGAAGGTTTCGTTTTGATAGAATTTTTTACAGAGTGCAAATTTTGAAAGCTTTTCTGCCTGGTTTCTTGAAAAAGGAAGGTATAAAAGAAGGGCCATAAAGGCACCTATGAATCCTGTTGCAATTGCAGATGCTCCAAGAGTGAATACAGCAAAGTCACGGAAGAATGCAAGCCAGAAGCTCGAAAGAAGGTGTGTTGTGATTGTCTGGGTAAAACCAAGCCAGAAGGCTTCTTTATAGGATTTACTGTTTTTTATTGCAATGTAGTATGGAATGAGTGCTAAAAATGCATAAAAGGGGCATCCCATCGGATATAATTCATTGGGGATTGCCAGAGAGAGAAGTACGGAAGAAAAAATTGCATAAAAAACTTGTAAAATTGATTTCATTGGGTTAATATTTAAAAAATGTATTTTTTTAGTTTCTTCTGAAATATAACGCTGTTAATTGAAAAATGCAATAAAAAATATAGTTTATAAAGTTTGGGGGAGCTTGGTAAATGAAGGCTATAAATGATGCACACTTAGCGGTTTACGAAACCAAACCTGAAATTGTAGTAAAGGCGCCCGGTAGATTTCATCTTATTGGCGAACATTCGTGGTTTTTTAAAGATAAAACCCTGTCTATGGCAGTAGATATTCCTGTCTACGTTGCTGTTTCTAAGCGTCAGGATTCAATTTTAAAATTCTATTTTGTCCAGCTTGATGAAAGCAAGAGGGCAAATCTTTCGTCTCTTAAATATAAAAAAGAAGATAAATGGGCAAATGCCTTAAAATCTGTTGCATACGGTTATGTTTCGGGTGGATTTGATCTTGGTGGAATGGATATCACCGTTTATTCAGAGATTCTCCCTTCTGCAGGTTTTGGTATAACTTCTGCAATTAAGGCAGCAGCACTCGTCGCATATAAAAATCTTTATAAAGTTCCGTGTACAGATATTCAGATGCTTCAGGCAATGGACAGGGCAAATAAGCGCTTTTTACAGAGGAACAATTACAGTGCAGATAATTTTTCGGCCTTATTTTCTAAAAAAGGAAATCTCCTCATAACCGATTACAGCAAAAACTCATGGGATTACGTTCCTTATAATTTTGACGATAAAAAAATCTTTTTGATAGATACAAAGGTTCCACGCGTAAACGTATGGAATGAAGAAACAATCTTTGAACCTCAGTATGCGCTCTTACTTGGAGACTTGAGGGAAGAAAAACCGAATGTATACGGCGGATGGCAGTATATAAATAATGTAACTGATATAAACGAAGAGCTTTCTGTAGTATCAGAAGACGTAAGACGAAAGATGCTCAGTATGCTCCGTGAACACAACGATATACTCGAAGCGCGTGAAGGTCTTGAAAAAAAGGATTTCTTTAAGTTTGCGCGTGCAATAAATCACAGTCATGAAACAATGCGCGATATGTACGAAATTTCCTGCCCCGAGATTGACTGGATTTTAAAGAGGGTGGGGGAACTTGAACCAAGCCTCGAAATGATTACTAATCAGGTTGCGTGCGGAAGAATCACCGGAAAAGGATTCGGACGATGTATGTATGCGATAATCCGTGCGAGCGACGAAGAAAAGTTTAAGGCAAAGCTTGGTGAATTCGAAAAAATCTTCGGCTATCATCCTGAATGTTACGAAGTACATCCTGCAGAAGGCGCTGTAATCATAAAGGATTAATAATCAGCCTGACGCTTAGATTGTACATAGATTATACGCAGAATATACAATATAAATATACCTCAAAGTTGCACGGTTTTAGTAGACGATATAAAGATTTAGTTGTAAAATAGATATTATATATTTGTGGGTGGGGACAATGAATATATTACAAGACGGTATTAATCTTTATAAGCAGAAGGCCTATTCAGGTGCTCTTGCTTTCTTCTTATCTTTGCCGGCCAATTCCGGGGCAGATAAAATCGAAATCGCATATTTTCTTGGACTTTGTTACGCTAAACTCGAACGCTATGATGATGCACTTTTGTATCTTGAGCAGGTAGTTACTTCCGGGGCTCAGCTTGAACGTGTGCTTCAGTGCCGCTTTTTACTTGCAGTTATCTATGCAATTTCGGGTAGAAAAAGACTTGCAGATTTTGAATTGAACAAACTTTTAGAAACAGGATATATGACTGCATCAGTATACGCTGCCATTGCATATATTGCGTGGGAACAAAGCGATACTGAAAAATGCATGAAATATTATGAAAGCTCTTTAGAAGAAGATCCTGATAACCTTACATCGCTGAACGGACTTGGTTATGTTCTTGCTTCAAATAACAAGGATTTAACAAGAGCTTTATCTTTATGCAAGAGTGCTGTAAAAAGAGCTCCTGATTCAGCAGCCTGCCTTGATTCACTTGGTTATGTTTACTACAAGCTTGGGCTTTACGACGATGCAAAAAAATACATTGAACAGGCAGAACAGCTTGACGGACAGAATGTAGTGATTGCAGAGCACATGCAGCTTGTTCAAAAGGCAGGACGTTAATTATGAAAAAAATTATTGCTTCTGTTCTGATCATACTGGGACTCGTAAGTTTATCTTCTTCTCAGGAAACAACTTATACAGGCGGTATGGAAGTACCGAACGACAGAATAAGGACTCAGGCAGAGGGCGAAGCCGCAAGATGTTTCAGACTTGGTGTTCAGGCTTACTACAAAGGTTCTTATAACGAAGCAATAGTTGAATTCGAAAAATCACTTTCTTATCTTCCAAACGACAACCTCATTCTTGAATGGCTTGGAAATGCATACTACAAAGCCGGAATGGAAGGTTCAGCACTTGAATACTGGAAGACAGCTTCCGACAACGGATACGGCGGAATACTCCTTCAGAATAAAATAGAAATTGTACGCGAAAGACGTGTTACAGGCGATTCTCTGGACAAGCTTTTAAAACTTTCCGAAGCAGGAAGCTTTGACGGAAACTATAACGGAAACTTTATCTTCAGCGGTCCGGTATCTGTATTACCGAATATGGACGGTACATTCTGGGTTGTTGCCTATAACACAAACGAAGTTCTTCTTTTAAATCTTAATGGAAAAGTAATAGAAAGACTTACGGGGCCTTTGAACGGTTTTGACCGTCCGCTTGATATTGTAAGAATGTCCGATGGAAAACTTTTGGTTTCTGAAAGCGCCGGAGACAGAATTGCATTATTGAACGAAAAAGGTTCATTCGAAAAATACATCGGCTCTAAGGGAAGGGGACTTGGAAATATGGTTGGTCCTCAGTACATAGCCCTGGATTATTTAGACAGAATCTATGTAACAGATTACGGTAACCGCCGTGTAGATGTTTTCGACAAGGATGGAAACGCACTTTATTTCTTTGGCGGAAAAGCTGCCGGATTTAACGGATTACGCGGTCCTACAGGTATCATAGTTGTTGGAGACAGCGTATACGTTGCGGACGAAGACATAGGATGTATTTATGAATTTGACCGTTCCGGTAACTACGTGCAGGAGCTTGTTCAGCCTGGTACATTCAAAAAACCTGAATCAATGAAGCTCTGGCAGAACGATGTAATCATCTGCGATAAAAATAAAATCTATTCGGTTGACCTTGATACAGGTGCCTTAATGGAATACGGAAATACAGGAAAGGGTAAAACAAGAATTACTGCAGCAGTTCCGGATGTAAACAACAATCTTTTAGTAACAGACTTTTATGCAAACGAAGTTTATGTAATGTCAAAGATGCAGGAGCTTGTAGGCGGATTATTCGTTCAGATAGAAAATGTTGATGCTTCTAAGTTCCCGAATGTTACTGTAGAAGTAAAAGTAGAAAACCGCCACAGACAGCCTGTCGTTGGTCTTCAGGACGAAAACTTCTATTTCCAGGAGAAAAACAGACCGGTTGGATCTGTAAAATTTATTGGAAGTGCCGCAAACAATACTTATGCCGATATCACAATTGTTATAGACCGCTCGAATACTACAAGAGCATATAAAAACGAAATCGAAATGGCTGTAAAAGAGATTGCAGATTCCATGAACGGAAGGGGAACCTTGAGGGTTGTTTCTGCCGGAAGCGTTCCTGTAACCGAATATATTGGAAATCCAGATAGACTTGGAAACTTCAGCCTTGATGCATTAAAAAATCCTATGACAACTTCTGTTGCCGTAGATACTGCAATCAGGCTTTCTGCAAACGATTTAATCAATTCAACTAAAAAGCGTTCAATCATCTATATTTCCGATGGAACAACATCTTATCAGGCTTTCGAAAAATATAATCTTGCAGAACTCACTGCTTTCTTAAACAACAACGCAATCGGATTTTCTATGATTCAGGTTTCTCAGGGTGCGGTGGATGCAGAAGTTCAGTACATAATCGATAATACATGCGGGGATCTTTATTACGTATTCAGGGCAGAAGGTCTTAAGGGAATTTATAACGACATTGTAAATATTCCACAGGGCGTATATCAGCTTTCGTTTACATCAACCTTGCCTACAAACTTTGGTGAAAATTATCTTCCGCTCGAAATCGAAGTTTATCTTTTGAACAGAAGCGGTCGTGCAGAAAGCGGCTATTTTGCACCTCTAAAGTAAAATAGCAAAGATAATTCAGAAATAATTTTAGAATAAGAGTTTAGCTCCAAGACTCATCTTAAAGTCAATCGTATTTGCCTTTGTTTCGTACTGATTAAATACTAATCCGAGTGAACCTGTAATCGTATAATTCTTTTTAACTGTAACATCACACACGTGGCTTATTTCGTATGAGCTTAAGAACTCTGTAGTATTTTTTCCGAACGAAAGATTAATGATTTCTTTTCTTGAAACTTTTGAATCTTCTACTTTTAAATCTTTGATTATTAATTTTGGAAGATACCAGAGAATAGAAAAGTTTCCGCCGTGATTCCACAAAAGCGTAAATCTTAATTTCCAGTTATCTGTAGAAGACATTGTAAAATCATCAGCAATTTTAAGTGTATTCTGTGCATCTACAAACATGAGGTAACTTTCGTAGAACGATATGAGGTATGAAGTTTTATCGGAGCTTCCAAATGGCAGAACAAAAGAAGAAGTAAAGCTGCAGTTATATTCATCCTGATTATAAAGACTTGTTAGCGACATCTTACCGTTTTTACCAAAGAGGTTTACAAAATTAAACATTACAGAAAATTTTGCCTGATAGATATCGTTTGTAATTTCTGTCTGACGGATATCTCTTGTGCAGGAAAAAGAAATATTTGTAGGAATGAATAAATCTTTTATTGAGTTAGAAAGCTTTCTCTTAAAACTGATGTCGTATTTTGTAGAATAGAATGCCGAATTATATGGTCCACTAAATTCTGATGGAATGTCTTTTGTAAATAAATCGTAGAACGGAACAAGTGTAAAAATAAGGCTGTTGTTGTTAAAGCTTTCAAACGAAGTCTGCAGGTCGTTTCCGTAGGTGGCAAGGCTTATATTATTCTGATTTTTTCCGGCGCTTCTTGAAAGAGAAAAACTCAAGGTATTCTGACCGACTGAAACTGGCACAGTAAAAAGAAGTGTATTTGAACTCTGATATTCATTTGTGTTTTTGTATAAGCCTGCAGCGCTGAATGTGATTACAGGTTTTACTTTTTTAAAATCCATCGTTAAGATAGATTTAAAATCATTTTTACGGCTTAAATTTCCAGCGAGGGAAGAAGAAAATTCTATATCTTTTATGAGCGAAAGCCCTGTAAAATAATTTTTATCTTCAAGGCCAGATAAATCCGAAGAAGCATTTTGATTAAGATTAAAGCTTGTTACGCTTGTAAAATTATAATCGCTTACCGGAATATTGAATTTTAATTCGGATGAATAACTTTGCCTTTTTTCGTTTACAGAAGAAAGTCCCTGTGCCGTAAAGCTTAAAGAAAGAGGGAATTTTATTTTATTAAAATCAAGGAGTAAGGAGTTTGAAGTTTCAATCTGATTTTGTGCGGTGTATCTGTAAAGCTCCGAAATGCTCAAAAAATTAAAATAAGGTTTTTCTGTCTGAACGCTGTGACCCGCATTTTGTAAGATGTTTTTATTATCCTGGTCTGTTCGTCCCATAAATGATGAATCAAACGAAAGCTTGGTGTCTAAAACAGAAACTGCGGCTTTTGCCTCTGCGCTGAGCGAAGTTGCAGAAGAAATATTTTGAAGCGATGAAAGATGAACTTCCGGATTTTTTATTACTTCTAGGTCATTTATTTTATATACAAAATCTGAATCTTTATAATCAAAGGCAAGGTAGTTTCTTGCATAAACGTTTGTTTTTGAGCCTGTAAAATAAACTGAGCCCGAAAGGAAAGTTCCCTGCGTAACTTTTTTAGAGCCGATTACGGTATTAAAAATAACTTTCTGGCAGGATGGACTTACATTCTTATCTACAAAAAGTGTGTAGTCCGAAGAAGCAAGCTTTGTTCCATCTATCCATACGCTCAAATCCTCAAGGCCCACGCGTATAGAATGCCAGGTTTCCGCTGCGCCGACATACGACTGTATAACTGCAGACGGAACGCTTAGTTTTAAGGCGGTTTTCCCCGGCAGGTCTGCAGTTGAAAGAATTAAAGTCACGCCTTCTGAATTGATTTGTGTATGGTTTTGTGTAGAAGAGGCCGTGTATGAAAAATCGTAGTTTATGTATTTATAGCCTTCGAATGAGGATGCATTAAAGTATTTTTCCAGGGTAATCAAAAGTTTATCATCATCTAAAGATGAATCATCATTCTGCCACAAAACCATATCTGAATAATATGAATCAAAATATTTTTTTGCAGCAGGCGAAGAATTAGAAGGAGTAGTCGTGCTTACAGTAAAGATTGAACTGTCCGCTTTAATAAGGGCATTTTTTTCGTGAGGCTCGTATGGTCCTGCATAAATAAGCCCTGTTTTTTCGTCCCCCGAAGGATTAAAATTTTTCTTAACTATTATGAGTCTTGCGTCGTGCAGGCTTATGAGTTTTACCCTGGAAGAATCAGGAATTTTAATCTTTATAAACTGCCAGTCATCCGCTGTAAAATCAAAATACTGTAAAACGTTACTGTCCAGAGTTCCGTTCGAAGAAAGCTTCCAGGTAGGAATATCATTTTTGATTTCTCCTGAAAAATCGTTTTCTGCTTTTACACCAAGCTGAAGGTAAAGTTCATAATCACCTGCAGAAGAAAGTGGAATGTCATTTTTTAAAGCAAGTTCAAGAATCGAAGAATTATAAAGAACTCCTTTATCTGTAAGCCTTATGTCCACGCTTGCCCATGCAGCCTCTCCCGAAAGAACTGAGTTAAAATTCCATTCAAGAGGGATTTTATATCCGCTTAAGTTTTCTTCCCTTGAACCGCGGAAATTTTCTACAGTAGAATTATTTTCTTCCAAAAGCTCCGGAGCCCCTGTAAAATTCAATTCTGGTACAACATGGGTTTTATATCCTGAATCTTCACTGTGATAATAAACCTGGCTCTTATCTGCATTTATGTCGTTTAAGATAAATACATCTTTTATGTTTTCGTTTTCTACAGAAAGGGCCAATGCTTCTTCGGCCTTATACTTTGGAGTTTCGTATGTAATACCTGTTGTAAGGGCTGTGTAAAGCGAAAATCCTGAATCCCAGGTTGCGTAATCAGTAAATGGAGCAAAAGGAAAGCGTGCCGTTAAACTTGTGTTTAATTTAAAGCGGTCAGAAAAATTATAAACAAAACCGGCTCCTGCAACAAAAGCTCCCGATGCGAATGAATTACTTTCGTCTTCCCATGTGATATAAACCTTATCTATGTCTGTTACGTTTACAGATGGAGTTACAAAGCCCGATGTAGAAGAGTAGACAGCCTGTTTATCCTGAATGCCGTTTACATAAACTTTTACCGAACCCGCCGAAGCTTTTTTCCCGATGTCGTAATAAGAAACCTTTGAATAGATTCTTGAGCGGATTATAAAAGGAGTTTTTGATTCATTTGTAAGATAGACATAAGGATCTGAATCTGCAAAAGGATAGCGGTTTTCTGCCCTGGTATAGTCGCCTGAATACGCACTGTAAACTTTATTATAAACGCTTGTGTATATGTGATTTTCTTCAAAAAAATCAGTCTGGGTGAATGTGTTGTCCTTTTCTAAAACGAGTGCTTCGTAGCGTGTAATAAGTTCATCAGTGTTTTTTGTTACAACCTGAACCCTTGCTTCGCTCTTTAATCCTGAATCATAATCAGCGCAGTACAAAAATGGAGAAAAGCCTGATTTACTCTGAATCTTTAATGCATCTTCGCCAGCGATACTGTTCTTGATTTCGTATGAATATTTTTCTAAGTTGATTGATGAATCAGCGGTTTTAAAAAACTCTTGAATGCTTCCAAGGTAGGTCCCGGAGTTTGAATAGCTTCCAAGTGAACTTATAAGGCTTTGTACGCTTGCACTCTGATTAAATGTTATAAGAATTTCGGGCACTTTATTTTTTGTTTTTCCGCCGCCTGCTTTTTTAGAAAGGCTCAAGGTTTTTAGCGAAAGATTTGTGATGTAATCAGCTTTAGAAAGTTTTTTATATCTTATTCCATCTTTGTCCCGGTATTCGCCGTTATCTGCTTCCACATAAATGTCTTTTATGCTGCCAAGAATATTTTCATCAGGTATTACAAAGGTGCGTCCGTATACGTAATCATAAAGATTTATTTTTGTGTCTGTAACGCTGTTTTTTCCGTAATAAGTTGCATTCCGGCTTTTTGTCATGTCGTAGCGCAGAAGAAGGTCAATAAGATATTTTTTTTCTTCGGGCTCTTCAAAATGAAAGTAAACACCTGGCGCTTCGTTTGCACCACCAGCAGGATTATAGTTAAAATGTTTTACCGAATAATAATCGGGGAAGATTATATTTCTGTTCGAAAAAACAAAGGTCTTTAAACTTCCATCTCCCTTATAGCTTAAGGTGAAAGTGTTATTGTCGTAATTATCGAGGAACTGGACTAAAAGCTTCCAGTTTTCGTTTATATTAAAGATGGCGCTTAAATCAATTTCCTGTTTAAATACCGGGATTGTAAAAGATGGTGAAAAGGTGTGACTGTTTCCAAAGCTTGCAATAAAACTGTCTTCTACGCTTCCTTTCCAGTATCCTTTGATTTCCCATTTGAATAATTGAGTAGGCGCTTCTGTTTCTTCTTTTACACCGGGAGCTTGGGGTAAAATGCCTGCAGCACCTTTTTGCACAGCGTGATTATCTTCTGCAAATACCGCTCGTGTAAATAAAGAAGCCGCCAGCATAAAAAGAACAAGCTTAACTCCTCTTTTAAAACTTTCGAGCATTCTTGCTTTATGCACTTTAATTTCGGGGTGCTTTTTTTCGAGGTTTAAGATTGCTTTTTCTACCTTCTGTTTTTTTTCTGTTCCGTCGTCGAATAAATCCTGCTGGAATGGTTTTTCTTCTTTTTCGATATTTTCAAGACCCACGCCCAAAAGTCTTATTCCTCGACCTTTCTGCCATTTTTCTTCAAAAAGTTCACGGGCATAGTTATAAAGAGAATCAAGTGTGAGGATGTTTTTTGAATAAGTTTTCTGGATAGAAAAAGTTGAAAAATCTTCGTAGCGGAGTTTTATGAATACTGTGCGCGAAAATCCGTTTTCCCTTAAAAGGCGGAACATTATTCCGTGGCATAATTCTAAGATATAAGTTTCGAGTGTATATAAATCTGTAATGTCTGTAATAAAAGTTTTTTCTGCACTGATTGAATGAGATTTTGTTTTTCTGTCGAATGCTTCGTTAATGTTTCCACGTACAGCATCGTATAAAAATCTTCCGGAATTTTCTCCGAACATAAAAATAAGGCTGTCTAAGGGTTTATCGTGAATGTCTTTTGTAGTTAAAAGTCCTTTCTGCTTTAAGCTTTCCTGCATCTTACTTCCAACGCCAAAGATTTTTTTTATTGGAAGCCCCAGCATAAAGCTTTCTTCTTCGCCCGGTTTTACCATGAATAATCCGTCGGGCTTATTTATATCCGAAGCAATTTTTGCAAGATACTTTGTTGGGGCTATTCCGATAGAAACTGTAAGCCCGGTTTTTTCTTTAATTTCGTCTTTTATTCTTCTGGCTGTTTCTTCGGGTGCTCCGAATAATTTTTCTGTACCCGTGATGTCTATGAATGCTTCGTCTATGGACATCTGCTGAAAGTCCGGCGAATAGTTTTTTATTATCTGCATTATGATGTAGGAAATTTGCGAGTAGCGCTCCATTCTTCCATGCACGAATATACCGTTGGGGCAGAGCTTATAAGCCATGTATGTTGGCATTGCAGAATGAACACCGTATTTACGCGCTTCGTAGGAGGCGGTGGAAACGACGCTTCTTTTGTCTTCGGGTTTGCCGCCGACTATTACAGGTTTACCACGGTATTCGGGGTGATCAAGCTGTTCTACCGAGGCAAAAAAAGCGTCTAAATCGATATGTAAAAACCAGTTCTGAATTTTTTCCATCACTGGTCCTCTGTATTAATTTCTTTTACGTATGAACGATATTCGTTAGTATCTGCTGTTTTATAAAAAGCTTCTGCATGAATTTTATATTTTGTATTTATGCTGCCAAAAACGAACTTCATCTTTTGAGGCGGTCTTGAAGGAATCTTAAAACTTACTGTTTTTGTGCTGTCGATTGTATATTCATCATCAGAATAAATAACCGGAATAACCATGTCGCCTGTAAGCTGGAGAATTACTGCCTCTGCCGAAAAAGGAGTCTGGATTTCTATTGTTGTTACAGCCTGACCAAGTACATCTTTGGTAGAATAATTTACATCTATTTTTGTACCAGAATCATCATTTTCTGTAATTGTTTTTGGGTAAGTGATTCTTGTTTTATTTCCGTTGAACTTAGTGTAGTTTGGAATAAAAAGGGCGAGGAACACCAGAAGATATGTAGAAGAAATGATGATTGCAAAGTGTCTTTTTCTTGTGATGTTTTTTCTGATTGCCGTAAGGATTCTGAACCACATGAGGTAAATCGGAAGAAGGATTAAAGAAACCGTAAAAATAAGGGTATAGCTTCTTGAAATAAAAAATCTTAGCGACTGAGAATCCGTAGAATTATAAACAAGGATTACGTACGGAAGATAAATTAAAATCATTATGATGAACAAAATTATGTGGAACCAGTTTTTCTTTAAGATGAGCGAAAGAGTAGAGCAGATGCAGACAACCATGAAAAGAGGGAAAAGCGAAATATCTGCAAGACAGAAAATAAACTGATTTACAAACGTAACAATCAAAACCAGAAAATCGATTGAGCGTTCGCCGTAATCTTTTTTTCTTACAGAAACTTCTACCCAGTAGAAAATCGAAACAAGAGCAGAAGACAAAAGAATCTGGAAGAGAACCAGACCAAACGGAGTTCCGCTCATATTGTTTTTCATTACGGCATTATAAATAAGTTTTGCAATAAAAAATGCAAAAAGAGTGATTGCAAGCGTAATCGGGATTGTAAACCAGTCCTTTCTGATTTCCTTCCACGCTTCGTTTTTTAAGTTTGAATTTACAAAGCTTAAGATAAAGATAAAAAACAGGCTAAGAATGATTATGATGATGAGTGCCTTAAGGATTGAATATTCCGAAAGCAGAACTTTTTTACTTCCCATCCTGTATAAAAGCGAGTGATAGTCGTCTTCGCGGTTTTCCGAAAGTTCAAATAAATCGATGTAAGAGGTGATTGTATTCGAAATCTGTTCTGATTGTACGTCGTCCGATTTAAAAGAAAAAGTGATGGCCGGAATATTCTGATTAGAAAAGTCTGTAAAATAAGATTCGTTATTAAAAACAAGTCCCGTAAGTTGATTAAGATAATAAACCGGAAGATAATCCGAAAGTCCGTTATTAATGAATGCATCAAATCCGTTACTGATCATCCACGAAGGAGCAGAGTAGTTCCACGAGTTGGAAATAAGTTCTGTGCTGTTTGCATCCAGTTTGATTATCAAAGCAGAATTCTTTTTGCCTGATTCAAGGGTCTTAAGAAAATTTTCTATTCCGTTGTAGTTTCTTACCCTCATGAGTTTTCTTGAAAGATCATAAACAAAGATTACCGAAGAAGAAAAGTTTCTGTAGCGGAGGTCTGTGAGTATGTTTTTTACGATATCCTGATTGTGTAAAGCCTGTTCCATGGAAATACAGATGATTAAATTGTCGTGATTATTCGAATCTTTAGCGGCAAAATTAACTGCTATGCTGTAAGGAAATGTATTCGAAGTATTTGTGATTAATTCAACTTTTTCGGGAAGATAATTCTGTTTTAAGAGGAAATTTTCCATTGCTTCGCAGGTATATCTACCCTGATAACTTGGAATCTGGGCATAAAGAGAGCAGATAAGAAGCGGGAGACAGACTAAAAAAGAAAAAATCTTTTTAAATGAATTCATCATTAATAGTTTATAAATTAAGTGTTTACAATGCAAGTACCATTGTGTATAATATAGTAATAAAAGAAATTAAAAAATGTTTATAAAGAAGGATTGAGATGAGTGCTTCCGATAAGAAATTTATAATTCAGCTCCCGTTAAAAGTGATTCTCACCGAAGATGGTGCTTCTAATTTTATCAGTCATAACAAAAAACTGCTTCGATTCAGACTGGCTGATAACGTAGATGAATACGGAATTTCTCTCAACAAATTTTCACCACAATCAATTCAGAGCATGATTCTCCTCGATTACATTTCCAAGATCGAAATCTCCATGTCTGAATTCGTTTCTTCAAGACAGGAAGTAATGGACCTTTCAAAGGTTGTAGTTTACTCACTTCTTTACAAACAGTTTGACCGCGACGTTTACAATGCACTCATTCAGTGTGAATGTGTAAGAAAACATAACAGACAGAATCCTTCTCATCTTATCGACGAAAAAACAAAGATGAGCGAACGCCAGCTCAGGACAATCTTACAGAACAAAGAAAATCTTATTCAGCAGACAAGAAAGGTAATCCTCGATCCAATCTGGAAATCAATCATGCAGAACAAAGATTATTCAGACGAAGAACGAAACATCTTCCTTTTGATGTCTGAAAAATTCATGAATCGTCTTGGTCTTATGAACTGGTACATCATCACATTGTTCCACAAGGCAGAAGGCGCAACAGAAATGTTCATCGCAATCCGTAATCTTTTAAGTTCTTATATGGAAAAATCAAAGGTTGCAGAATATATTTCCGTAATGGTTATGGAACTTGCCTTGAACAACGAAAACACAAATATCCGTAAAGAAGCACGTTCCATGTACAATGGAGTTGAAGATATAGATGCACTTATTTTTGACCCTGAAGTTCGCGCAAAAATCGTAAAGGAACTTCAGAGAAAGCACGAACTTGTATTCCTTTCATGGAAGCTTGGTGGTGGTTCATCTTCTATCGGTAAACAGGGAAGACTTTCTATTACACTTTACAACAAGGACGACGAATTCCAGGAAGTAAAGGAAAACATCGATAACGCTAAATCTTCGAACACCGCAAAGAAAACACTTATAGACTTTTACAGGGAGTTACCGGACGGACAGGAAGGAACAGACCTTGGTCTTTATTATCTTTCTTATCTTGATGATGCCTGCAAAAAGGTTAATGTAAAGTTTGAATCTCTTGTAAATCAGTTCTCTGCAAGCGATTTAACAGTCATTACATTAAACTTCAATTTTTAATCTATGAAGAAATTTTCATTTTTATTTTTATCAGTTTTTTTATTTTTTGTTTCATGTTCACAAAATATAAATGAAATTCTTTCTTCTTCGAACACACTCATCCTCGACTATTCAGACGAAACTCAAAAACCTTCCATGCGTCTTTCGGTATTTGTAAAAACCAATGGCGATGTAAGACATTTTAAAATGCTCCGTCTTTATTCTTCGCAGGCGAATTATGAATGGACAGTAGATAATCTTGTTATGGTAGATAAAAATAACGAGATGTACGCAGGTTATACAAACTTTATTGTCCCACAAGGTGAACTCATTCCGCAGGGTGAATATGAAGCAAGCTTTATAAGCTACAACGACGAAGAAAATACAACAAACTTTTTTCTCCAGTATGACAAGTCCTTAAAAGATATGAGCCCTGTAGAAGCAGAAAATTATTTTAAGAATAACGGCTCGGAAGAATATGTTTTAATCTACAACGAGGAAGACAGAGTTTTATTCTTTGGAAAGAAAACAGAAAAACAGCAGACAGAAAACGATATCTGGCTGAATTATAAAACTTCAAAATCTTATTACACAATCTGGCTTAAGCCTGATAATTCTATCATGTGCATTATGCCCGAAAAAACGATTAAACGTGGAGAAACTGATGAATAGTGAAAACCCAGAACCTTCGTCCAATAACTTAAGACGCGAGGTTAAAACCTATGTCTTAAGAATAGGAAGAATGACAGCTGCACAGGAAAAAGCATACAATGAGCTTTCGCCATCCTGGTGTATTCCCTTCGAAAACAAAAAACTGAATTTTGTAGATATTTTTGGAAACACAAATCCAATCGTAATCGAAATTGGTTTTGGAATGGGGGATGCAACTGCAGAAATTGCACAGGCTAATCCCGATATAAATTATCTTGGAATAGAAGTGCATCGTCCGGGTGTTGGAAAACTTTTAAACGAAATAAAAAAGCGCGAATTAAAAAATCTTTATATCATAGAACACGACGCTCTGGAAGTTTTAGAAGATATGATTGGCGATAATTCTATAAACGGAATTCATATCTTTTTCCCAGATCCATGGCCAAAAAAACGCCATCACAAAAGAAGAATGGTACAGCGCCCAAGAACAGATCTTTTTGCAAGAAAGCTTGCTTCAGATGGATATCTTTATTTTGTAACAGACATAATCGAATACGCAGAGTTTGCCTTAGAAGAACTTAATCAGACAGTCGGATTAAAAAATAAATACGACGGATTTGCAGAGCCTCAGAGCTGGAGAAGTCAGACAAAGTTTGAACGAAAGGGAATGGCTGCAGACAGAAAAATCACGGAATTATATTTTGTAAAGCAGTAGATTTCTATAAAAGGGAAAAAGATGGAAGCGGTGGAAAGAATCAAAGAACTTGAAAAACTTATCTTAAAATATCAGAAGGCTTATTACGACGGCGAAGGAATTATAAGCGATGCAGAATTCGATAAGCTTTGGGATGAATTAAAGGTTCTTGATCCTGAAAACCCAATCCTTCACAAAGTCGGAGCAGATTCAGGGAACTTCGAAAAAGTTCAGCATGTTATGCCAATGGGAAGCCAGGAAAAAGCCGCAGACCCCGAACAGTTTTTAGCATGGGCCGCAAAACATGTTTACGATGAATACCTTGTTGAATATAAACTCGACGGTGCTTCGCTTGAACTTCAGTACGAAGGCGGATACTTAAAGCGGGCTGTAACAAGAGGGGATGGAACAACAGGCGACGACATCACAGAAAACGCAAAGAAAATGAACGGTGTGCACGCAGCAATTTATAAAGACGGAAAGCTTGTGCCATTTACAGGCGGAATCCGTGGCGAAGTAATCATGACACACGAAGTTCACAAAAAATATTTTTCCGATAAAGCAAACTGCCGTAATGCCGCAAACGGACTTATGAAGCGTAAAGACGGGCAGGGAAGTGAATACTTAAAACTTATTACTTACGATGCTCTTTCTACAGACGGAAATACATTTTTTAAAAACGAAAAAGAAAAAATCAGATGGCTCATGGACTGTAATTTTATTGTAGTACGCTTAGTAATCTGTAAAAGTCCCGACCGCGTAATCGCATACAGGGCCAAAATCATGGAAGAAAGAAAGACTTCCATTGAATACGACATAGACGGCCTTGTTGTAAAAGAAAACGAAATAAATCTTTCGGATGCAAGCCGCGCACGCCCAGACCGCCAGATAGCATTCAAGTTCAGCCTGGAAGAAGCGGTATCCACAATACGCGAAGTTGAATGGAGCATAAGTGGAGGAACATACACTCCTGTTGCAATTTTCGACGAAGTTGAATTAAACGGAACCCGCGTAACACGTGCAAGCCTTGCAAACCCAGATACTATGAGGCAGCTTGGCGTAATGATTGGAAGTCACGTAGTTGTTGTAAAGCGTGGGGAAATCATTCCAAAAATAGAAGCGGTTGTTCAGGAAGAAAACATCACAACAACACCGATTAAATATCCGGAATACTGCGAAGTCTGCGGAACAAAAATCGTAGACGAAGGAACAAGGCTTTTCTGTCCGAACAAAAACTGTTCAAAACGAGTCCTCCACCAGCTTTTAAAATTCCAGGAGACAGCCGATATAAGAGATCTTGGCGTTACTTTAATCACATCTTTGTTTAACGATAAAAAACTTACCTGCGTTTCTGATATCTATGCACTCACAGAAGAAGCTTTAATCCCGTATTTTTTGAACGATAAGAGTGTAGAAAAAGACAAGGTTTCTCTTGGTGCACAAAAAGTTTACCGTTCTATCCAGTCCCACCGCCGCATGCGCCTTGCATCATACGTTGCGTGCTTCGATATCGAAGGCATAGGCGAAACTTCTGCTCAAAAACTGGTTCAGGCAGGCTATAACACCCTGGAAAAGCTTCTTTCTGCCACAGAAGATCAGATAGCCGGTGTATACGGTTTTGCAGAAGTTATGGCCCACACGATTGTCGAAGGTCTTAAGGAAAATGCAACAGAAATGCGTTCGCTTGTAGAAAAAGGAATTATAGAAATCGAAAGCGAAGAGGGTGGAAAATTAAGCGGAAAATCTTTCTGTTTTACGGGTGAATTGACTATAAAAAGAGCAGATGCAGAACAGCTTGTAAAAAAGGCAGGCGGGACAATTAAATCGTCTGTTACAAAAGATCTTTCGTACCTTGTAACAAACGACACATCAAGCGGTTCATCTAAAAACCAGAAAGCAGCTCAGCTTGGAATCCCGGTAATAGATGAACGCGAATTCTTAAAACTTACTGGTAATTAATTCCTTCAAAAGTAAAGTTCTGGAGGAAGAAATCCGGGCGAACGGCAGCAGCATTCAACCTCATTTCCCAGTGGATGTGAGGTCCTGTTGCAAGTCCTGTTGCTCCGGATTTTGCAACTAAATCGCCGGCTTTTACAGTATCTCCTTCTTTAACCTTTAATTCTGAGTTGTGATAGTAAAGGCTGTAAAGACCCGGAAGATGTTCAATAACTACAGTGTATCCTGTTGTGTTTCTCCATTCAGAAAGAACAACTTTACCGTCTGCACAGGCACGAACTTCGGAACCTGTTGGAACACCGTAGTCGTTTCCGTAGTGTTCAGAAGTAGATGATTTACCGTTTGAATATGCATAAATACGTCTGTCGCCAAAGTAAGAAGTAATTCTTGTAGATGGATTTGGTTTAGACATTGGTTTAAGACTGAATACGTTTTCAGAATTTACAGCATAAAGGATTGCGTTGAGTTTTTTAATCTGTGCGGCACGTTCAGGACTGTTGTCTGTGATTGTGCTTGTATTTTTTTCGTCAAGGTGGATTGTTTCTTTGTTGTATTCATACATCTTGAATTTTACAGGAAGTGTGAATTCTTTCTTTTCGCCTTCGTTAATAGAAAAACTTACCTTTAAACTATATTCGTTATCTGTAAGCCATGTAGAAAGTGGAATTCCACATAAGTATTCTTTTGAATTAGCTTTTTTAGATTTTCCGGTAGCATAAAAAGCCGCATGCTGAATCACTTTCTGTTTCTGATACAGGTGAAGTGTTGCAGTGGTGTCCAGATTCTTGTTCTTTTTATGACTTTTTGGAACCTGAATTGTCATTCTTACAAAGAGAGCCTCACCGGGAACGATTGTATCGTTGTAGATTACATAGATGTTGCAGTCTTCTTCCTGATGTTTAGCGGTTGCTGTATCTGCAAAAGCCGAATAAGAGATAAGCATAAAGAGTGCTATGCTTAAAAATTTGATAAATCTTTTCATTGTGAAATCCTCATTTCTTTAATTATAATCTGAGGCGAAACAACTCCGTTAAAGTAATTACGTCCAAGATTAAAGGTTATATCATAATTTCGGCCGATTTTTATGTCATCATTAAATCTTTCTGCCTGTCCCCAGAACATACCCGGTATTTTATATTTTCCTGTATCAAAAGTGAGTTTTAAATGCTGGGGTTCCTTTTTTCCTACAACCATCACATCACAGAGTTTAAGATTAGAGCTCAAAAGTATGAGTTCCTGATTATCCTGGCCGTAAGGTTCAAAAAGTTCAAGAAGATTAAAAATCTCGGGAGTAAAGTATGATGGCGGAATTTCTGCATCGATGTTCAATTCTTCGTGAAGTTCTTCAAGGCTGATATTTTTTGAAAGCTCGGTGCATTTTTTTAAAAACTCATCAATCTTTTCTTTTTCAAAACTGAATCCTGCAGCATAATCGTGACCGCCGTGATTAATAAAAAAGTCCTTAAAAGAATCCAGAAAAGAAGTGGCAACAAAACCGCGGCAGCTTCGCATGGAACCAACACAAAGCCCCTGATTTTCGGTAACTATGATGGAAGGAAGATTATTATCCTGCATGATACGCGCTGCAACAATTCCTGTAACGCCTTTGTTTATATTCTGATTATAGATTACGCAGAGTTTTTTATTTTCGTCGATGCTTTTGGTTATGTCGTCTTTTATGTCGAACATTGATTTTGCAACAAGATTTTTTCGCTCTTCGTTTAATTCAAAAATCTTTTCGGCAACTTCTTCGCGCCTTTTTGCATCTTCCGAAGTTAAAAGCTCAAGCGAAAGATTCGACTGTCCCATTCTGCCGGCAGCATTTAAGGCAGGAATTACAGACCACGATAAATCAATCGAAGAAATTGTTTCTTTTTTAAGCGAAAGTTTATTAAAAAGCTCCGCAAGACCTTTTCTTGGATAGTGATTTTTAATGGAAGAAATACCTTTTTTTACAAAGATGCGGTTTTCGTTTTTCATAGGCATAACATCTGCAAGGGCTGCGAGTGCTACAAGCTGAAGGTCTTTTTCTTCGTTTTCTGCAAATTCAGGATGCTTTCCTGCAATTATTTTTTTACAGTAAGTAACGTAAAGATTATAAAAAAGATTAAGAGAGGTATTTTCGTCTTTGTTATATTTTCCGATTGTCGAAAGCTTTAATAATTCAGAAGCAGATTTTCCTTTAAATGACGGGAATACTTTACAAAGCTCAGATTGTAAATCATTTAAATTAAATTCAACGCCGCTTCCAAAAATCCCCTGCAGGATTGATTTTGCTTCTTTTACATCCCATGTATAAATGAGCTGGCCCTGCAAAAAATATGGAAATTTTAAATCGTAAATGCCTGTTTTTCCCGGAATGATTTTTTCGTGGAGTTCTTTTACACGACATAGATTTTTAATTTTAAGACAGTCAAGATTATATGATTCGTCCTGGTTCTTAGAAATATCAAAAAAACAGATTTCGGCATTATAAAAATCAGTTTTAGAAAAGCGCAGTGCATTCACAAGTTTATATGCAACAGCCGCACCCGAAATATCGTGGAAAGGGTAGGCAGAATCAGAAAGCTTTGGATCAATTATGATGTTTGCATCCGGAAGCTTATCCTGCGGATTATGATGGTCTGTTACGATTACATCGAGTCCAAGGTCCAGCGCGTGATTAATTTCTTCGAAGTTAGAAATACCGCAGTCAACAGTGATTATAAGGCTTCCACCGGCATTATAAAAATCATCAATTGCCTGAAGGGAAAGTCCGTATGAATCATCGCCAACAGGAAGACGGCATTCAACATCCATATTGAACATTTTTTTAAGGCAGTCGTAAAGAATTGTCGTACTTGTAATTCCATCAACATCCTTATCGCCAAAGATAAGAACTTTTTCTTTTTCTTCCATTGCACTTAAGATACGTTCAACAGCATCTTCCATGGAGTTTAAAAGAAAAGGATTATGAACAAATCTTAAATCATCTTCAAGATAAAAAAGAATATCGTTCCCGGAAGAAATATCCCTTCGTAAAAAAATTGAAGAAAGAATCTGGGCAAGGCTTTTAGAACCTGTTTTACTTTCAAGAGAATAATCAGCGCAGAGTTTTTCTATATCGTTTGAGTTTACGGCTTTTTTATGCCAGTTTATTGTTTCTTTCAAAGAATCCCCATCCCGGTTTCTAAAGAATTAAGTTTTGTTTCCATCGAGTTTTCCAGAATAAACAGAAGAAGTTCGCGCAGGCTGTTATAATCATCCTTTGAAATTTTAATGCTTCTTACTTCCGAAGGCGAAAGAGAGGTGATATTGCAAAGGTATCTTAGGCCCGAAATTTTTATTTTAATAAACGCATTTATGTTTTCTTCTCTGTTTATGTGCGAAAGACATCGTGGACATATAAATATATTTTCAATTTTATTATAGTAAGAAAACATATCATTTTCAAATGCTGAATCTGCAAAAGAAGAACTACAGTATGCACAGCTTTGTGTATCAGGCTGGATTCCCATAAGATTTATAAAGCGCCATAAAAAACGGATAAAACCAAGACGCGACTGTTCTTCTGTGCAAAGCTCCATCCCATCAAAAAAGCCTGTAAGAAGATTAAAAGTGCTCTCTATGGAACCCGCTGCGTGAGTTTTGATGCATAGTTCACAGGCTAAAGAAGCTGCAAACATTTTAAAAAGATTTTGTGAAAAAGAAGGATGATAGTTTTTTACTTCAAAGTCGGTAATTTTAGTCTGTTTTTTTTCGGGCGTATCGTAAAGCCACACGGTTCCTGAATTAAACTGATTTACAAGGGATTTGAATCTGCTTTTTGGTCCGCCGTAAAGCGTTGCATAGATAATGCCCCTGTCTGGAGTAAAAAGAGTAACCGTGCTGTTATTTTCGCCCGAAGGTTTTAGAGAAAAAACGATTGCCTTTGAAGAATAAGACCTCTGCATTATTTTCCGGCATTATTTCTGGCCGTAATATGCGTTAGGGCCATGCTTTCTCATATAATGCTTGTTGATGATGTAATCAGGCAGAGTTTTAGCTTTTGGATTTAATAAAAGTGTGTTCAAAGCCATCTTACAGATTTCTTCGAGTACAGTTCCGTTGTAAACAGCCTTATCTGCATTTTTACCCCAGGCAAAAGGACCGTGTCCTCCGCATAAAACCATGTTTACTTCCGAAGGATTTAAGCCGCGGTCTTCAAAGAGTTTTATAATCTGTTTACCCGTTTCAAGCTCGTAGTTTGTTTCTACAGCCTGCTTTGTAAGATAAGGAGTACAAGGAACCGAAGTCTGGATGTGGTCTGCGTGAGTAGTTCCGAACAAAGGTACATCTTTTACAGCCTGAGCCCAGCTTACAGCAAAGGTTGAGTGAGTGTGGATGATTCCGCCAACCTCTGCATTTTTTTCTACGGCAAATTTTTTATAGAGGATAGCGTGTGTAGGAGTGTCACTCGAAGGATTTAATGAGCCGTCCACCTTGTTTCCTTCTATATCGATGATTACCATAGATTGGGGTGTTAAGTCCGGATATGGAACTCCGCTTGGTTTGATTGCAAAAACGCCCTTATCCTTGTCGAATGCAGAAACGTTTCCCCATGTGTATAAGGCAAGATGATTTTCCGGGATTTTCATGTTTGCTTCGTATGCCTGTTGTCTTATTGTTTCGTATGTCATTTTTTATTCCTTATATTTTTTTTGTGTGATTTCTGGGACTTTCGAAGAGCCGTTTTGTAAGTAATTACAATGTATTTACAGCTGCTTTTTCAATCTCAAGACCTTTCATATAGCGTTCAAAGAAGATGTTGAATGATTCAACAATGTCTTTTTCTGGTGCTGCAGTTGTTTTTTTACAGCTACCAAATACTTCTTTTTCCAGGAAGTCTCCAAGTGATTCATTTTTTAAATTTGCTGATAATTTTTTAGAAGCATAATCAGCTAAAACAGCCATACCCCAAGGTCCGCCTTCACCGGCAGTTTCCATTGCGCTTACAGAAGTCTTCATTGCAGCTGCCATGTATTTTAATCCGGCCTGAGTCTTAAAATATCCGCCGGCTCCAGTCATGCTTTCTACAGGAACGTTTTCCTTTTCGTAAAGAATATCCATTCCGGCTCTGAGTGCTCCAAGGGAAGCAAACATCTGGGTTCTCATAAAGTTTGCAATATTAAAGTTAGCATTTTCTGAGCGTGCAAAAAGCGGACGACCTGAATTAAATCCGGTGATAGTTTCGCCTGAAAGATAGTTGTAAGAAAGAAGACCACCGCAATCCTTATCTGCTTCCAGAGATTTAGTGATGAGGGTGTCGTAGTATTTTCCGATTTCTATGCCGTTAGAAGGGCACATAGTATCTACGATTTCTTTAAAGAAATTAATCCAGTAATTGTGTTCGCCCGTACAGTTGTTACAGTGAACCATTGCAACAGGATATCCGTCCGGAGTAGTAACAATGTCGATGATGCCTGGGTAAACGTTCTTAAGATCTTTTTCGAGTACAACCATGCTGAATACAGAAGTTCCAGCCGAGATGTTACCGGTTTTTGCCTTTACAGAATTAGTTGCTGCCATACCGGTTCCCGCATCTCCTTCCGGAGGACAGAATGGAATATCAGATGAAAGTTCACCTTTAGGGTCTAAAAGTTTTGCACCTTTTTCTGTGAGTTTTCCTGCGTCTTCTCCTGCCATTAAAACCTTAGGGAAGAGATTTCCGTTTAAGATAGAAAAATCAGAGTTAGATGCTTTTATTTTTTTGATTTCGTCGAGCGCTTCGAATTTTTCAAGATATTCTTTGTTGTAATCTGCAGTGTTTCCGTTTAATTTTACAGGGAACATTCCGGAAGCATCTCCAACACCGATTACTTTCTGACCAGTAAGAAGGTAGTGGATGTAGGCTGCAAGAGTGTATACGTTTTTGATTTTAGAAACATGTTCTTCGTTATTCAAAACAGCCTGATAGAGGTGCGAAATACTCCATCGTTCAGGAACAGGGAAGTTGAATAAATCAGAAAGTTTTTTAGAAGCTTCACCTGTGATAGTGTTTCTCCATGTTCTGAATGGAACTAAAAGCTTGTCGTCTTTGTCGAAAGCAAGGTATCCGTGCATCATTGCAGAAATACCACCGGCCTTGAATTTTGTAAGCTTGATGCCGTATTTAGACTGAACATCCTTTTTTAATTCAGCATAAGAAGTCTGAAGCCCTTCGATAATCTGCGAAAGCGGATAAGTCCAGATCCCGTTTTCAAGCGTATTTTCCCAGGTATATCCCCCCGAAGCCACAGGTTCATATTTTTCGTTGATGAGCACAGCCTTGATACGAGTAGACCCGAATTCAATCCCCAAAACAGCATTACCGTTTGCGATAAGTTCCTTATTGTCCATGTTATATTCCTTTCACATTAATCGTTTAATATGAATATTATAAAATCATTTATAAAATAAATAAATAAGATAAAGTACGTAATTTTATTTTTTTTGCAGGATAAGTTGGAATAAAAATTTATTAAATGCTCCCGCGAGGAACCATGTTTTGCTCTGCTAAGATGACGCGCCGCAAAACATGAACCCTCGCTCCGCATTTAATAAACCTTGTATACAGATTTATCCTGCAAAAAAAAAATTAATTATTCATTTTTTTATGATTTTATATATTCATATCGTTTGCGCAGAGCCCCCCCGTACCCCTCCGGGGAAGCGATTAAAGTGAGATATAATTTTAACAATTTTTAATTGGTGAACAGTATTTAGAAACTCCTTCGCAGAGATGTAATTTTATCTTGAAACATTTATATAAAAAATCGGAGCGGAGGTCCTGATTTTTGGAGCGTTGAAGCCGATTGTGCCGATTGCGTCTTGCGCCTTATTACCGGGTTAGCGAAGCGGACGGCTTCTCGGCGGAAAAAATCAGGTTCTCCGCGGGAGATTTTTTATATGCTTTTAGTATAAATTATCATCAATTTATGGAAGGAGTTTCTATAACACATTTGACACAAAAATCAAAAATTGTTAAAATTATATATTCTTTAAAGAGGATCGGATCATGATATTTCCATTAGAAAAACTTGTCGAATTCAACGACAACATTTACGAAATCACCGTAGCTGCAAGCCGCCGTGCTTATCAGCTTGCAAAAATTGATGATGAAGAAGTAAGGGAAAACTATGGAAAAGTAGTTTGCGTTGCTGCACGTCAGCTTTTTAATAAAACCGTAAACTACCGCATAGAAGAAAAAAAATAACTGAGTAATAAGGTTCAATTGAATAATAAATCAAAAGTTATTGTTATTTTTGCACCAACTGCATCAGGAAAGACTGCACTGACCCGGGAATTATTCTCGCCATCAGGCAGTCATTTTATTTTAAACGCAGAGATTGTAAGTGCAGATTCCCAGTCAGTCTATAAATACATGGACATAGGAACCGCCAAACCCCAGAAAGATTTAACTTCAGTTTTACCTCATCACCTTGTAGATATTTTAACCCCGGACCAGCAGTTTAATGTTTCAGACTTTGTAGACCTTGCAGACGAAGCGTGTTCAAAAATCATTCAGAAAAATAAAACCCCAGTTATTTGCGGAGGAACCGGTTTTTATATCAAAAACTTTTTATTCGGCGTGCCTCCAACTCCCGTAAGTGATGAAGCTTTAAGAAACGAATTAAAACAAAGGATTATAGAGGAAGGAAATCAAAAATTACACGAAGAGCTTTCTAAAGTAGATCCCCAAAGCGCTAAAAAAATCCATGTAAACGATTCATACAGAATCTGCCGCGCCTTAGAAGTTTATTATTTAAGCGGAAAAACAAGAACAAGCTTTAATGTAGAGCCTGAACTCAGACCAAATTATAATTTTAAATTTATTGTACTCAAGCCTCCAAGAGAACTTTTATATCAAAGAATAAAACAAAGGGTTGATGAGATGTTCGATCAGGGCCTTGAAAAAGAAGTGCAGGATTTATTAAAGATGGGCTATACAAAAGATTCTCCCGGCTTAAAGGCAATCGGCTACAGTGAATGGTTTAATTATGAAGATAAAGAAACAATCCGCTACGAAATAAAACACCACAGCTGCAAGTACGCAAAAAAACAGTACACGTATATTAAAGATATTCCTTTGAGCCATGTTATCGAATACAGAGGAATGGAGGATATACAAAAGGTGATTGATGTGATTAAATAAAATATGGAGTAGTGTACGAAGGATTTTGCCACACGGATATTTTTCTAACGCAAAATTAAGAGGAGAGCATTATGAAAGATGACAAAGATAAGGAAGCACAAAATGGCAGATAAATTTGAAAGGGGAGTACGAACCTTTTTATTTGTAATAGTACCTTTTTTCTTTCTCCTTGGTGTTATTACTTACAAGGTGGTAAAGGTTTATGATAGAAAAATAGAAATAAGAGAATATTTTCTCAACCAATTGTCTGATACAGACTATCTTCTTAAAGATGCCATACGCCATGACAGTCCCAAAAAAATTAAAAAGATTTTAAAAGAGCATCCGGAAATTATTGAAGAATCAAAAACAAATACAAACTTTTCAATTTTGTATTATGCCATTATTTATAATAAGTATGATGCAGTAAAAACTTTACTTGAAGAAGGGTATAAACCTGGAGAAGAATCATTAATATTTCTCACTGATGGTGTTTTGGCCACTTTTAAAATTGCTACTGGTCTTTATGAGAAAAAAGACTGGGTTTCCGAACGTAATATTCCTTATATAGATTTATTATTATCTTATAATGCTCCAACCCAAATTGAATGTGATAATGGCTGCCCTTTGAGTTCTTCGATTGTAAGTATGATAGGTGATAAAAAAGAGTTTCGGGTAGTAAAGCTTCTGGTAGAAAAAGGCCACTGCGATGTAAATTACACAGGATGTTCAAATTTCCCGCCTGTCTGCTTTGCCCTCAAAGAAAAAAATATTTACGCCGCCCATTATTTGATTGTAAAACATAAAACCGACCTGACCGGAGAATGCGCCCGCCTTGCAACCTGCGCCCTCTTACCCCAGCTGGAATGCGCCCCCGGCTCCGAGGAAGAAAAATTAAAAGAAGAAATCATCCAGGAACTAAAAACTCAGGGAATCGATTACGAGCCCACCGACGACTTCATTTTCCGTTCCAATCAAGACTTCAAGTCCCTCCTGTCGCGCCTGGCCCAAAAAGCCCAGGAAGAAAAAAACTGGTGGTCTGAACACGAAGCCACCTCTTATTTCCTAAGCACCAGGTAATTCAATCCCCCCCCGCCAGCTTTAATACTTCTTCAAGAGGGAGACCAACACAGCGGGCAATAATTTCTGGAGAGATTTTTTCTTTTAAGAAATTTGTGGCAGCTTCAATGGCTTTGTTCTGTTTTCCGTTCTGTTCGCCGTCTTCAAAGCCTTCTTCGTATTTGTAGGTTTCCATTCGTTCCCATGTCATAAATTCCATCCTCCACTGCATGTTCTTTTTGGCGTAGGTTACATATGAATCAAGTTCGCTGGTATAATTGTCTGCGGGGTTATTTGTTATAAGGAATTCAAAAAAGCTTCTGATTTCCTCATCTTCAATCATTTTAGCACATGTAGGCGCAATAAAAAAGTGTTTGTACGTTCTGTCATTAAGCTTCACGCCCTTTCCCTTTGTGGGTTTTAGAAAAAAAATAAATTTAAAAGAAATGGGTACATATAAAAATCATTAGAGATAAAAAAAGATGTTACTTGCTTATTTGGAATATAAAGAACAATTTTAATTATCTCCACAAAGACTAAAAATCGCGGAAGGCGCCTACCGGATTTCAAAAACACTCTGGCGTGTGCCGCGTGAGCGGCAAGGTATATAATTATGCACTGAACCCAAAAAGCTAGACATTTTTTGGAGGATGTAATGCAAAGAGTATTCAGTTTTGAAACACGGCTGGAAGCTGTTAGACTGTATGAAAAAGAAAATCTGTCACCAGATGCAATCGCAAAAAAAATAGGGACAT